>Ga0233437_1006211_pt1 | contig 12385 bp, 7 predicted proteins | sample SI_122_August201_FD_182714 | JGI IMG/M metagenome (GOLD analysis project Ga0233437, IMG submission 182714) | Seawater microbial communities from Saanich Inlet, British Columbia, Canada - SI_122_August2016_200_MG | ecosystem: Environmental > Aquatic > Marine > Inlet | place: Canada: British... | reverse complement strand
GACGCCAGTATGGGCTTGATATTAATAGCAGCGGGCAGCAACCCCGAGCACACCCCTTCCTCACAGATGGCTACCGCAAAATCGTACCAGCTGCACACGCCGGCATCGCTCCAATGGTATATGCCGGCGAGATCCGGCTTGGCGGCGGCAGCCCAAAGGGCAGTCGCCAGACCGTTGGCCCAGGTAGGCGTGCCCACCTGATCACAGACTACGCCGAGTTCATCGCGCTCACCCATCAGACGCAACATCGTCTTGACGAAATTACCACCGAAGCTGGAATACACCCAACCGGTGCGCACCACCAACGCTTCCGGCTGCGCACGTAAAACGGCTTCTTCACCAGCCAGTTTGCTATGGCCATACTCACCCAGCGGGGAGGTCGTCGCGTCCGGCCGATACGGCGTGGAGGCATTGCCATCAAATACAAAGTCAGTGGACACGTGGCTAAGCCGGATTCCTTGCCGCGCACATGCTTCGGCCAATACGCCGGGGCCCTCAGCATTACCGCGGTTCGCAGCCTCGCGCTCTGACTCCGCCTTATCAACTGCCGTATAAGCCGCCGCATTAATCACCAATTGCGGCGCTATAGATTGCAGACAGGCATCCACTGCTGTTGCGTCCGCAATATCCAGTTGTGCACGGGTTACCGCCGCACAATCGACACCGGGCGGCACCGTGCGCTGCAATTCCCGGCCGAGTTGACCACCCGCGCCCACCACCAACACATTCTGTTTCAACAGTCTGATTCCATCGTTGCGCTGCGCAAACCCTGTGCCTATTAATTATTCGATTGAGCAAGAGGACGACGCTGAACCCCGTCCTTTTGCGATAATAGCCTTACCTCTCCGGTGGCCATATGGAGCAGGGCCCACGGATACGTGCCGGGTCAGACGACCGGAGTCAGCCAATCGACGTTCTGGCTGCGTTTGCCCCTCACCGAATCGAAGTACATGGCTTGCAACTGGGTCGTAATCGGGCCACGGCTGCCGCTGCCAATGGAGCGGCCGTCCAGTTCACGGATAGGGACAACCTCAGCGGCAGTGCCTGTAAAAAAGGCTTCGTCCGCAACATATACCTCGTCGCGGGTAATGCGCCGCTCCTGAATTTCGAAGCCCAGCTCTGCGGCCAGTACAAATATTGCGTCCCGGGTTATACCCTCGAGACAGGATGTCAGCTCTGGGGTGTAAATTTTGTTGTCGCGCACAATAAACACATTCTCACCGCTGCCCTCGGCCACGTAGCCCTCATTGTCCAGCAGCAGCGCCTCCTCAGCGCCACCCTCGACAGCTTCTCGCAGCGCCAGCATCGAGTTGATGTAGTTGCCGTTCGCCTTGGCCTTGCACATGGTGATGTTAACGTGGTGGCGGGTATAGGACGAGGTTCGCACCTTAATACCCTTATCGCGAGCTTCCGGGTCCATATAGGAAGGCCACTCCCAGGCGGCGACCATCACATGGGTATTGAGATTATCGGCGCGCAGACCCATGCCTTCCGAGCCAAGGAAGCACATCGGGCGCAGGTAGCCCTCTTCCAGATTGTTCTCGCGAACGACATCTTTTTGCGCCTTGTTAAGCGTCTCCTTATCGAAAGGCATTTTCATTCCCAGTATATGAGCAGAGCGAAATAACCGGTCGGTATGTTCCTGCAGGCGGAAAATACAGGTGCCACGGTCCGGCGTATTGTAGGCGCGCACGCCCTCGAAAACACCGAGGCCGTAGTGGAATGTGTGGGTGAGCACGTGCACCTTGGCTTCACGCCAAGGCACCATTTCTCCGTCCATCCAGATCAGACCATCGCGATCGGCCAAGCTCATGTTCTCACTCTCCATTTATTCGTTTAATCATTCATCTGTATAGGGCGCGAATAGCTGGCGCCACTTCGCCAGGACCGCAGCACGCAACTTCTCATGGCTACCCGCCGGGGCAGCGCCCTCGTGCTGCTGCAGGGATAATTGGTGGGCAGCGGAACGGTAAGCCAGATAGGCCTGCGTAAGCGCGTCGCACTCCTCGGGCTCAAACAAGCCATGACGACCCAGCGTCTCTAGAATGCGGACATTGTCAGACCAGCGAGCCAGCTCCGGCGCGCGATGAGACCACGCCAACACCGCATATTGCACCATAAATTCGATGTCAACGATACCACCCCTTCCCTGTTTCAGGTGAAATTCCGCTCGTTCCGGGAGGTCATTCGATACCAGATGCTTGCGCATTTTATCGCGCATTGTGACGACTTCCCTCGCCAGGGCCTCCTGGTCACGGGGTTCGCAGAGAATCTCTCGACGCAGGGCATCCACCTCGGCCCCCACCTGCGGGTCTCCTGCCACGAAACGCGCGCGCACCAGGGCCTGGTGCTCCCAAGTCCAGGCCGAATTAAACTGGTAAGTTCGAAAGGCCTGAACAGTGCCCGCCAGCAAGCCCGATTCACCGGAGGGGCGCAGACGCATGTCTACTTCGTAGAGCGAGCCCATCGCCATGCGCGTTTCAAAGATATGGATCATGCGCTGACCCAGCCGCGTATAGAACACGGCATTATCGACACTGCGGTCGCCATCAGTGGCACCAGCGCTGGCGGCATCATAAATGAACACAAGATCCAGATCAGACCCATAGCCCAACTCGATACCGCCCATCTTGCCGTAGCCGAACACTGCAAAACCACTGCCTGACCCGGTCCGCTGGGGCTGCCCGTACCTGCGCGTGAGATCAGCCCAGGCCACGGCCAGCACATGCTCCAGGATAACCTCGGCTATCCAGGTCAGCTTGTCACTCACCTGCATCAGGGGCAGCCGTCCCACCAGTTCGCTGGCAGCGACGCGCAGGACATGGGCTGCCTTGAAATAGCGCAGACCATCCATGTGTGCCTCAAGGTCATCGAGCGGCAGGCGCGTTAATTGCTGACGCAATTCCTCTGCCAGCAGGCCCTTGTCCGGCGCTGTATAGAGGCTGGCACGGTCCAGCAATTCATCGAGCAAGACAGGGTAAGCGGCGAGCTGCTCGGAAATCCAGGGGCTGGCGCCACATAACACCACAAGATCGACCAGGGCCGGGGGGTTCTCCAGCAACAGAACGAGGTAGGCGCTACGACGCAACACCGCAGACACCAGTGGCAATGCGCGCTGCAGGGCCAGATCCGGATAGTCGGATTCGGCACAGGCCTGCACCAAACGCGGCATAAATTGATCCAGCCGCTCACGTCCCTGAATTTGCAGGGTGGCCACCCGAGGACTCTCCTGCAAGTCCTGTAGCCGCTGGCGAGTCTCCTCCAACTGCTGATAGCCAAGACTCTGCAGGGCGCGCGCGTCCAGGCTATCACCCCAGAGGCCATCGGTCCTCTGCGCCCCAACTTCGTCCTGTGCCGTCTGATCCGCTATCAATTCCCGGAAATGTCCGGCAACGCGCTCGCGATGCGAATCCAGCACAGTCTTGAAACTGTCCCAGTCGGGCATACCCATTACATACGCCATCGCCGACCTCGGCAGAGTATCCGCGGGCAGCTCCTGGCTCTGTCGATCCTGATAGCCCTGTATCGCATGCTCGGTATCTCGCAGGAACAGATAGGCCTCGCACAGTTCAGCGCAAACGCTTGCAGGCAGGCTACCGAGGTCAGCGCACTCCTGCAGCACTGACAACAGCTCTCGCTGTTGCAGCGCTCTGTCACGACCGCCGCGAATCAACTGCACGCACTGGGCAATGAATTCCACCTCACGAATACCGCCGTGTCCTAACTTAATATTGTCTTGCAGGCCCCGCCGGCGCACCTCAGCATTAATCATCTCTTTCATGCCGCGAAGGCTTTCGATGACACCGTAATCTACATAACGCCGATACACGAAGGGCTGCAACAGCGTCATCAGTTCCTCCGCTCGACCGGGGTCGCCACTGACCGGGCGGGCTTTGATCAGGGCATAACGCTCCCAGTCTCGGCCCTGGTCCTGATAGTAGTCCTCCAGCGCAGAAAAATTATGCACCAGCGCACCGCTATCACCGTAAGGGCGCAAACGCATGTCCACACGAAACACAAAGCCCTCTGCAGTTACTTCATCCAGTAAGGCAATCAGCCGCTGGCCGACCTTGATAAAGAATTCCTCGTTGCTCAGCGGCTTGTCCTCACTATCGGTCCGACCCGCCTCCGGATAGGCAAAAATAAGGTCGATGTCTGAGGATACATTCAACTCGCGAGCCCCCAGCTTGCCCATGGCCAACACAATCAGCTGCTGCGCCCCGCCGCTGTGACGACCTCGGGGTTCGCCAAACCTCGCGGCATATTCGGCATGAGCGTACTGCAGAGCAGCAGAGATCGCGGCTTCCGCCAGCAGGGAGGTGTCGCGCACGGTTTCCGAGGTGTCCGCGAGCCGGATGAAATCGCGCCATACAATGCGCACCATGTGTCGCGCCCGGTAGCGCCGCAACACAGAGGCAATATCGGCGGCCTCTGCGCTAACCCGATGTTGCAGTGTTGCGTGAAAGTGGTCCACAGGCACGGCCTTCTGCAGATCACCGCTCTTTATCAGCTCCAGCAACAGGTGCGGCTGACGCCGCAGGGTATCGGCGACAAAAGGGCTGCAGGCCAGAACCCGGGGCAATTGTACTTCCTCCGAACTGCCCGCAAGGGCCTCAGCAAGCTCCTGTGCGAGTGACTCACCCGCGGTTTCAAGCACAGCGAGCCAGGCCCGCCGCGCCTCACTGGCAAGGGGTTCGGGTAGGTCTGTTGGAGGGAGATTCACGGCAGCTCAACGCGTCACGAATTGCAGCTCAATGGTCTATCTGAGGCGCAACACGCATCACTTCCTCGATGGTTGTCTCACCGTTGGCAACGCGCATGGCACCACTGATACGCAGCGTCCGCATTCCTTGTGATACCGCGGCTTGTCGGATGCTGGCGGTTTCCAGCTGCGGCGTAATTTGTTCCTGCACGGCGCGGCTATTCACCAGTACCTCGTAGATTCCCTGACGACCCATGTAGCCAGTCTCTCGACACTTGAGACAACCTACAGGGCGCGCTATAAGCTTGGGGGGCGGCACATCGAAGGGTTGTGTCAATTGCTGCCAGGCGTCCTGGTCGACCTCGGTGAAATCCTTGCACTCAGCGCACAGAATACGGACCAGACGCTGGGACATAATACCGCGCAGGGTCGCGCGAACCAGATAGGCGGGAGCGCCCAGCTCCAGCAGCCGCGACAGCGAACTCGGTGAATCATTGGTGTGCAGCGTAGACAGCACCAGGTGGCCCGTAAGGGCGGCCTGTATCGCCATGTTGGCCGTTTCCAGGTCGCGGATCTCTCCGATCATGATGATGTCCGGATCCTGACGCATCAGGGCGCGCACACCGGCAGAAAAATCCAGATCGATAGATTGATTTACCTGCATCTGGTTAAACGCACTTTCAACCATCTCTATCGGATCCTCGATGGAGCAGACGTTCACTTCGGTGGTGGCCAACTCGCGGAGCGTCGAATACAGGGTAGTGGTTTTGCCGGATCCGGTCGGTCCCGTAACCAACACAATGCCGTGGCCGTGTGAGGTCATCTCGTGCCAGTGTTGTAAATCGTCGTCCGTCAGGCCGAGCTGCTCGAAGCTACGCTGCAGCACATCCGGATCGAAAATCCGCATCACCAGTTTTTCACCGAAGGCGGTGGGCAAGGTGGCGAGGCGCAGTTCCACCTCGGTACCATTCGGCGTAAGGGTTTTGATACGGCCATCTTGAGGGCGGCGCTTCTCTGCAACATCCATGCGTCCGAGAATCTTCACGCGACTACTGACTGCAGCGCACACCTGAGGCGGCAGCTCGTACACGTTGTGCAACACGCCATCTATACGGAAGCGCACACACCCAAGATCACGTCGGGGTTCGATATGGATATCACTGGCACGCTGCTCAAACGCGTACTGCAATAGCCAATCGACTATTTTCACCACATGCTGATCGTTGGCGTCCGGCTCGTGCATGGCGCCAATTTCCAACATCTGCTCGAGGTTACCCAGCGCCGCCGTATTGCTCGTGTTATCGGCACCGTGGGCACCACGCACCGAACCAGCCATGCTGTAGAAGTCACCTGTGTGGCGAACAATTTCCCGAGGGTCGGCCAGTACTCGACGGATCGGTTTGCGCAACACATGCTCCAGATTACTCTCCCAGGAACGTATAAAAGGCTCTGCGCTGGCGATGACGACCTCTTTATCGTTGACCTCTACAGCTAAAATGCCATGTCGCTCGGCGAAGGCGCGGGACATAACATCCGCTACCGCAGTCACATTTATTTTCAGGGGGTCTATACGCACTACCTCTTGCGAGATACGCGCCGCAAGCCAATCCAGCAATTTATCGATCGTGAGGTGACCACCCGGCTCAGAGGCATCGGGTAAGTGCAACTCGGACAGGAAGACCAAGGGGTGTACGGTGATGCGCGGAGGCTTGGCGATGCGGGCGAAATCGTCGTCCGCCAGCATCCCGTCCGCGTGCAGCTCCTCTACGACTAGCGCAAGAGTAAGCCGCGTTTCCAAGGGGTGTCTAATAAAGGCTGAGGTCATGCGTATAGTTGCACTCATTTTTTAGGCTAAAACATGCTAACACAGTGTGCAGGGGTCGGCGCGCAATACCCTTTGGGGTTTCACCACACTTGGACTTCCTTGCACCCTTGTCTAAACTGACTCTGTTTCCATGCTCGGTGGCCCCATGTCCAAGTCTCCTAAAATGATTATCGACCAGCTGCGGCAACTGGTCAGCACGCCTTCCGTTAGCTCCACCGATCCCGGTTGGGACCAGGGCAACCGCGCCGTGATCGATCTGCTCGCCGGTTGGCTTGAAAACATGGCGTTTAACGTCGAGATACAACCCGTGACCCCCGGAGGGAGCAAGGCCAACCTCATCGCCACACGCGGCAGTGGTCCCGGGGGTCTGGTGCTCTCCGGGCATACAGATACGGTTCCTTTTGACGAGGGCCGCTGGCAGAGCGACCCCCTCGGTCTCTCCGAGCGCGACAACCGACTGTATGGTTTAGGCAGCACTGATATGAAAGGTTTCTTTCCGCTGGCCCTCGCCGCCGCCAGCACCTTCAACGATATGGCATTCAAACAACCGCTGATCCTGCTGGCCACCGCCGACGAAGAAAGCTCTATGGCCGGCGCGAGGCAACTGGCCGCCTCGGGGCGCCCCTTAGGACGAGCAGCCATTATCGGCGAACCCACCTCACTGGTGCCTGTGCGTATGCACAAAGGCATCATGATGGAGTCGGTAACCGTGACCGGCCGCGCCGGACATTCCTCTAATCCTGATCTGGGCAACAATGCGCTGGATGGTATGCATGCGGTGATCAGCGATCTTATGACGTTCCGTGAGCAGCTCGCCACGCGCTACAACAATGATTTTTTCAGCGTCGCGTTTCCCACGTTGAACCTAGGCTGTATACACGGCGGCGACAGCCCCAATCGAATCTGCGGTAAAACAGAGCTGCACTTTGACCTGCGGATGACGCCGGGCAGCAGCAACAGCGGCGTACGCGATGAAATAGAAGGGCGGCTTGAGGGGTTAGCAGAGACGCTGGGGCTGGGTATCGGGCTGAACTCCCTGATCGACAGCATCGAGCCCTTTGAACAGCCCGCCGACAGCGAGCTGGTACGACTGGCGGAAACCCTTACCGGATACGAGGCAGAGTCAGTTGCATTTGCCACTGAGGCGCCCTTCCTGCAGGCACTGGGTATGGAGACCGTGGTGATGGGGCCTGGCTCCATCGACCGGGCACACCAACCAGATGAATACCTCGAACTTGAGCAGATACAGCCCTGCATAGCGCTTCTGGAGCAATGTATCCGTCACTATTGCCTCTGACCCGGCCGCGGCACGCCCGCGCGGACTGTGCAATATTGCCCTAGGTACCGGGCGCAGGCTTAGGTACCCTTACAACTCTCTCGATAAATATACGTTTATCAATGGCTTGGAAACACACGTGACAACGCAAGGGCGGGATCACATTCGCTGGCTGCGAAACTCCGCACCCTACATCAATGCACACCGGGGCAAGACCTTCGTGCTGATGCTGGGGGGCGCCGCAGCGCAACATGAAAACTTCTCCACTATCATTCACGATATCGCCCTGCTGAACAGCTTGGGGGTGCGGCTGGTAGTGATTCATGGCTCACGGCTGCAGATTGACCAACGCCTGTCGAACGCGGGTCTCGAGACCGGCTTTCATGACGGCATGCGCATCACCGACCATGCCGCACTTGAATGCGTGAAGGACGCAGCAGGCTCTCTGCGAGCGCAAATAGAAGCGCTACTGTCTATGGGACTACCCAACTCTCCCATGCAGGGCGCCAGCATGCGCGTGTGCTCGGGCAATTTTGTCACTGCGCGCCCCATCGGAGTGGTGGACGGCGTCGATTTTCATCATACGGGCAAGGTGCGCCGTATAGATGCTCAGGGCATCAATCGACAGCTTGAGGACGGTGCTATTGTCCTGCTTTCGCCATTGGGATACTCGCCCACGGGTGAAATATTTAACCTGGCTCTGCAAGATATCGCAGTGCAGTGCTCGGCCGCGATCAACGCCGACAAACTGGTACTGTTCGGTGAGGCGGCGGGCATAATCGATATAACCGGGGCGCTCATCGCACAGTGTAAGGCTGGCGAGATCAACACCATAAGCGCGATCGACGCAGAGCAAACACAGTTACTGGATACTGCCCGACAGGCGTGTCTAAACGGGGTAGAAAGATGCCATATCATCAGTCACGCAGATGATTGTGCACTGCTGGAAGAACTTTTCACCCACGACGGCAGCGGCACACTTGTCGCAGACGATGATTTCGAGAAATCCCGGCAGGCCAATATCGATGACGTGGGCGGCATCCTGGAGTTGATCGAACCGCTCGAGCAGCAGGGTGTGTTGCTAAAACGTTCCCGGGAATTGCTGGAAGGAGAAATCGGTCAGTTCCGTGTATTGGTGCGCGATGGACGCATTATCGCTGCCGCCGCACTTTATCCCTTCAAGCCAGACGCCTGTGGCGAGATAGCCTGCATCGTCTCGCACCCCGACTATCGGGGCGGCCAGCGCGGCCAACGCTTGCTGCAAGAGCTGGAACACCAGGCGCGCGCACTGGGGCTGGCCCGTGTGTTTGTGTTGACAACGCAGACCGCTCACTGGTTTGTCGAGCAGGGCTTTATCGAATCCGGACGAGAGGCTCTCCCCGGGAAGAAACAGTCGCTTTACAACCTGCAGCGCAACTCGAAGGTGTTCTTCAAGGCGCTTTAGTCCCCGCGCCGCGCGCTGGCCAGGGGCCAGCGCGCGAACCCGGGAATGCTTTCTCTCTCTGTGAGGCAGACAGCACCAAGAGCGCATCAGCCTCCCGGCGCGACTGGATCACTCTGCGGGATTCCTCGGCCTCGATCACCGACGCATTCCACCGTCATTACTCTATGACTTCAATCTGGACCGTGATGACACCCTCGTCCCTGTCGCCGATTTGATCAAACGCAGATTTTGTCAAATCGATTATGCGCCCCTCGACGAAGGGCCCCCTGTCTGTGACGATAACAATTGTGCTCTTACCATTGCTGGTGTTGGTCACCTTGACCTTCGTACCAAAGGGTAGCTTGGTATGCGCGGCCGTCAGTTCTGCATGGTCCAGCAGGTCGCCGCTGGCAGTCTGACGCCCCTGATATTTATCGGCGTAAAAAGAGGCCTTACCGGTTTGCGTAAGGGCACTCTTCGTGACGTCCTTTACCTGCGCAGCGGGTTCAGTAGCGGACTGCCGGGCTGGCTGAGCCGAGCAGGCGGAAACAACAAGGATAAATATACACAGTACGACACGCTTCATTTTCTTTTCCTCGTGGCATTTGAGCGAAACCGGATTGACCAAAGTATCATCGCGCAACGGTTAGCCATTGTGTTTTGCAACATATGGGCCTCCGCATTATGACGCACAGCGCAATTATCAGAGTACAACACCATAGCGAGTTTTACTTCTATTTAGAGCAGCGTGAGGTCAGGCCGCGGTGACGGGTACTTTGAAGGGTTCGCGGAATTGGGCCGGCACTTTTGGGGTCAAAATCTGACGTGGCGGAACGGGCTTCGATACCGGACGATGTATGATGCTGCCAACGGCGACACGTCCTATAGCGGTTGAGGCTTACATTACGGACTGCGCACGTACTGGCAGCTCGTGGCAGGAAAAAATAAGTAAATTCTGTTATTCTTCATGTCTCTTTTTTTAGACTGAAGCAGTCCGCTTTTTCTTCAGTAAAGCAGCTGCCGCCGGAAGCCAATACCATGCCAGAATTTCGCTCCAAGACCTCTACTCATGGCCGCAATATGGCCGGCGCCCGCGCCCTGTGGCGCGCCACCGGCATGAAAGATGAGGATTTTCAAAAGCCCATCATCGCAGTCGTTAACTCCTTTACGCAGTTCGTCCCCGGACATGTGCACCTCAAGGATTTGGGTCAACTGGTCGCCCGGGAGATCGAAGCAGCAGGCGGCGTTGCCAAAGAGTTCAACACTATCGCGGTGGATGATGGTATCGCCATGGGCCACGACGGCATGCTTTACAGCCTGCCCTCTCGCGACATTATTTCAGACTCCGTGGAATACATGGTCAACGCGCACTGTGCCGATGCCATGGTCTGCATCTCCAACTGCGACAAGATCACTCCCGGCATGCTCAATGCTGCCATGCGACTCAACATCCCGACTGTATTTGTGTCGGGAGGCCCAATGGAGGCGGGCAAGACGAAATTGTCTGAGAACAAGCTCGACCTGATCGACGCAATGGTCATTGCCGCCGACGACAGCGCCTCTGATGAAGAGGTGGCGGAGTATGAACGCTCCGCCTGCCCAACCTGTGGCTCCTGTTCAGGCATGTTTACCGCAAACTCTATGAACTGCCTGACCGAAGCGCTCGGACTGTCGCTGCCAGGCAACGGGTCGACCCTTGCCACCCATGCCGATCGGGAACAATTATTCCTGCGAGCAGGGCGCGTAGTGGTCGATCTCTGCAAACGCTACTACGGAAACAACGACGAGCGCGTTCTGCCACGCAACATCGCCAACCTTCAGGCCTTTGAAAATGCCATGAGTCTCGATATCGCTATGGGCGGCTCCACCAACACTATTCTTCATTTGCTGGCAGCCGCGCAGGAAGCGGAGCTGGATTTCACCATGCAGGATATTGATCGCCTCTCGCGCAAGGTTCCGCAGTTATGCAAAGTGGCGCCGAGCACGCCTCAGTACCACATGGAAGACGTCCACCGGGCTGGCGGCATCATGGCCATATTGGGTGAGCTGGACAGGGCGGGTCTCTTACATCGTAATTGCTCGACCGTACACAGCGATACGCTGGCAGACGCACTAGCGGAATGGGACATCGCCCAGACCGACGATGCTGCGGTTCGTAAATTCTACAGCGCAGGCCCCGCAGGTATACCGACCCAGGTCGCGTTCAGTCAGGACACCCGCTGGCCCAGTCTGGACAGTGATCGAGAGAACGGATGCATTCGCTCATTGGAGCACGCTTTTTCTCTGGAAGGAGGCCTGGCCATTCTCAGGGGTAATATCGCTGAAGACGGCTGCGTAGTGAAAACCGCTGGAGTGGACGATTCTATACTCACCTTCTCGGGGCCAGCCCATGTCTGCGAAAGCCAGGACGAGGCGGTGGAAAATATACTGAGCGATAAAGTGAAGGCTGGCGACGTGATTGTGGTGCGCTACGAGGGTCCCCGCGGCGGGCCGGGCATGCAGGAGATGCTTTATCCCACCAGCTATATCAAGTCCAAAGGACTCGGAAAGGCTTGCGCATTACTCACCGACGGTCGTTTCTCCGGCGGGACCTCCGGGCTGTCTATCGGCCATGCCTCTCCAGAGGCGGCCGCTGGCGGCGCTATCGGACTGGTTGAGAATGGCGACATTATTGAGATAGATATTCCCAATCGAAGCATCAATGTAAAACTGACCGATGAAGAACTGACGCGGCGCGGTGCGGCAATGAAGGCCCGTGGTGACAAAGCTTGGCAGCCGGTTGAGTCACGTCCACGCAACGTCACACCTGCACTTAAGGTGTATGCCAAAATGGTTACCAGCGCCGACAAGGGCGCGGTACGGGATTTATCATTACTCGACTAGCCGTCGCGGGCCTAATCACAATGAGGTGACCGGGTATGTTCTTCCTCAAGGCATTCCACAGACCCTGGGGTCTCTCATAGCTGACTTTCCTTATGCGCTGCCGCAGGTACCCGTTTTCGAGCGTGATGGCTACGCGGTGCGCGTCGTCGATGTCACCCTGCTAAATGATGTCTGTAACGACGTTGAAACCGTGCCGAAAACGCGATCCCAAATCGTGGTGTGAATGCCGAAGTTAGCACTTTCGGGCTCGCTGTGATGCAGATCATGGTACAGAGG
>Ga0233437_1006210_pt1 | contig 12387 bp, 11 predicted proteins | sample SI_122_August201_FD_182714 | JGI IMG/M metagenome (GOLD analysis project Ga0233437, IMG submission 182714) | Seawater microbial communities from Saanich Inlet, British Columbia, Canada - SI_122_August2016_200_MG | ecosystem: Environmental > Aquatic > Marine > Inlet | place: Canada: British... | reverse complement strand
AGCGTGTGACCCACAAGCTTTCCGGGGGGGAGAAAAAGCTTGTCGCACTGGCAACGGTCCTGGTAATGGAGCCGAAGGCGCTTATATTAGATGAACCCACCACCGGCCTTGACGAGGACACAAATATTCGAATTATCACCCTGCTGAATCAGCTCGACATCAGCTACGTCATTGTCTCCCACGAGTACGATTTCTTAGCCCAAACCACCCGGGAAATCTATGGTGTTCATGACGGCCGAATATCATATCACGGCGAATCAAACACACTTCACAGTCACTACCACAGGCACGCAACAGCCAAAACGCCGCACCATCATGGAACGCTTCACGGATCGTAAGATATAACCCCGGCTTGACTATTTTCCTGTATAAAATTACAAATGTGATAATATCCAGAACTGTATATTCACTTGTTGGCAAACCAATGAAAACAAGGAGCGAATTGCGTGGCGTATAAGGCTGTCATTTTTGACTTAGACGGGACATTGCTTGATACCCTGGAGGATCTTGCAGATTCATTGAATCGTGTCTTGGCTGATAGAGGGCTTCCAACACACCCAACAGGGGCATTTCGCTATTTCGTTGGCAGCGGAGCCGCCATGATGGTGTCACGCGCACTGCCCCTGGAGAAACGGAATGATGAGCTGGCAGCAGATTGTTTGGAGGCGTTTCGCAGAGAGTACAGCCGTAACTGGAACAAGAAGACCAAGCCGTACAAAGGGGTATCGGAATTGCTGGACGTGCTCACTAACCAACGCACCAAGATGGCTGTACTTACAAACAAACCGCAGCATTTCGCTGAGCTCTGCATCCAGGAGTATTTCTCCGGTTGGGAATTTGCAATGATACTGGGCCAGAGGGATGGGGTCCCCATGAAGCCCGACCCCACGGGTCCACGGGAGATAGCACGGGGCCTGGATATGCCATCACAGGCGTTTCTCTATCTTGGCGACAGTGACATCGATATGAAAACTGCTGTTGGCGCCAACATGTTCCCGGTTGGCGCCAAGTGGGGCTTTCGCTCGGAGAATGAGCTGCGAGAAGCTGGTGCCATTAAAATAATCGGTCGGCCAACGGAACTTCTGGAATTGTTGACGAAATAGCCACAATAAAAGAAGGGGGGATACGATGAATCACTTCAAATTTTATAAATGCTTATTCATCATCCTGAGTGCACTTTATGTTTCGTTGCCTGTTCATTCGGAAGCTGCTCAAGCGATAATTATCGACCACACCTGCACGGATATTACCAAAATTCCCGATTCCTGGATAAACCAGGTAAAAAGTGCACTGAAAATCCACTATGCCCATACTTCGCATGGCGAACAGCCGCTGGTGGGGTCTTCGCGTCTAATGGCTGCCAATGCCAAGTACAATTATTACCCCGACAACTGTACTGTCCCTGTAACAACCGCCTATATGAGCCTGATGGACGGGCAGTATTACGACAGTTATTGTGAAACCTATGTTGCACCGGAATTATACTGGGAAGGCGCGCTGGGCCTGACTATGACCAGGGCGGTATTAAACAGTTTCGATGTGAACATTTCCATGTGGGCCTGGTGTTCCCAATTGGATTATTATACCCAGGCCGAAGTTCAGGTGTACCTTAACAACATGGCTCAATTGGAAAGGGAATATCCCGGTGTGACGTTCGTCTATATGACCGGCAACGCTCAGAGTGAAGAGGGTCAAAACAGATATGACAGGAACAACCAGATCAGAGAATTCTGCCGTCAAAACAACAAGATATTATTTGATTTTGCTGATCTTGATTGTTGGTATAACGGTGAGCAATATGCAGTAAGCGGTATACCGTCAGAACATCCCCGCTATTCGGGAGATGAAGCCGCTCACACCACCTATGAGAGCTGTGAGAATAAGGGAAGGGCCTTCTGGTGGTTGATGGCGCGAATAGCCGGTTGGGATGGTGTGGATGTCACTTCCCCGGCCGCGCCCGACATCAAGGCCAACAGCTCGGATAGTGCCATTACAGTTTCATCCGGTTCACCCGTTTCTATCACAATAGCGCTTGATTCGGGTGATGAAGCCGGTCAGAACGCAGACTGGTGGATCGCGGTTCAGACGCCTTTTTCGCCCCCGGAAGATTGGTACACATATGTGTACCCGACCGGGTGGCAGCCAGGTCTCAATTTGTGCGTCCAAACGGGGCTATATGATCTTTCTCCGTATGAAGTGCTCAATACGACACTGCCGGTGGGAAATTATACGTTTTATTTTGCCATCGACGATCCGGATGAAGCTGCAACGGGCCCGTGGTGGGGGCTGGATTCGGTGGAAGTGACAGTTCAATAAGGGACTGGGAATAAATAAGTCATTAGGTAGGACCATGCCAAAAATATTAGCCATTGACGATACCCGTGACAACCTGATTAGCATATCAGCTCTGTTAGGGAAGTTGATTCCTGACTGTACTGTAATAACGTCAGATTCAGGAGAAAAAGGCATAAAAAGGGCAGAAACGGAACAGCCCGATACAATTCTTCTTGATACTAAAATGCCTGAGATGGATGGATTTGAGGTCTGCAGACGTCTCAAATCTAATGGTAAGACGAAACACATACCAGTGGTCATGCTCACAGCCATGAAATCAGATGCTGAGAGTCGGGTAAAAGGTCTAGAAATTGGCGCTGATGCTTTTCTTTCCAAACCCATAGACGAGGTTGAGTTAGCGGCCCATGTTAAGGTGATGCTCAGGATCAAGACTGCAGAAGATCTCTTACGAAAGGAGAAGGACCTGCTGAAAGATGCTGTATATAAAAGAGCCAAGGCGCTGAGAGAGAGTGAGGAGAAGTATCGATCCGTGGTGGAGTCTACCGAAGATTCCATATATCTGGTAGAGAGGAATGGCGCGTATCTGTTCATGAATAAAAGACATCTATCAAGGTTCGGGATGAAAGAGGATAAAGTCATAGGGGAAAGGTATGACGATTTTCATTCCAAAGAGGAGACAAAGGCGTTTAAAGGCAGGGTAAATAAAGTCATCGAAACAGACAAATCACATCGGTATGTCTATCAAAGTGAAAAAGATGGCGGATATTACCTCCGGACATTGAGTCCTGTTAAAGATCCGGAAGGAAATACTGTTGCCGTGACTGTGGTCTCAAAAGACATCACCGAATTCAAAATGATCGAGGAAGATTTAAGACAGGCGAATGAGGAATTATCGTGGGCGCAGAATCAAAGAAAAATATTATCCGAAAGGCTCATTGGTCTTCTGGAGAATGACCGCCGGGTGGTCTCCAGGGAACTTCATGATCATATTGGTCAAGTCCTGACCTCACTTAAGATGGACATTGAGATGATCCATGGGAAATTGAAGCCTGAACATGGAGAGTTGGAAACCCGGATAACAGCGGCTCAAGAAAAAACAATTCAAGCCATAAGGGATGTCAAAAATATCTCTCGCGGATTGAGGCCTGCTATGTTAGATGCTCTTGGGTTGCTCCCTTCCCTTCGTGAGCTATTCAACGAAATTCAACATCAGACGGATATGGAGGTCCACTTTTTTAGTCGAAATATTCCAAAGCGAATCGCCCCTGAAAAGGCGCTTGCCATCTACCGCATTGCACAGGAAGCATTAACCAATATCATCAGACATGCCCAGGCTAAGAATGTTTTCGTAAATCTAATCAAGAAAGACGAGACGTTTTCATTGAGTGCGGAAGATGACGGAATTGGTTTTGACCAGGACAAGGTAATGACCTTCTCTAAAAAGAAGGGGCCGCTGGGGCTCCTTATTATGCGAGAGAGGGCGGAACAGTTGGGCGGGGATTTTACCCTGGAATCACATATCGGGAAAGGAACACATTTATTGGTGGAGATACCCTTGTGAACGTTAGTTAACCCATAACACTCAACATAGAACGGATACGACTATGGAAAAAGCCAAGATTCTCATCGTAGATGATCACCGGGTGGTGATTGAAGGGATTAAGAGTTCCTTGCAGGAGCATCCGGAATTTGAGGTGGTGGGGGAAGCTATTGACGGGCTACAGGCAGTTGAATTTCTGAAAACCCTAAAGCCCGATATCGTAATTATGGATATTTCCATGCCAAATCTAAACGGTATAGAGGCGACCAAGCAAATAAATCAGTCTAACCCTGAAACCCGGATCGTCATTTATACCATGTATTCTGATAAAGAACTCGTTATCGATCTTTTCAAGGCTGGCATATCCGCTTATGTTTTAAAAGACGACCCCCTGTCGGATCTGATTCTTGCTTTAAATGCAGTAAAAGGTGGTGGGACCTATTTTAGTACAATGGCCCCAACCATATTGCTCAGGCACATGGAGGAACTGGAAGAAAAATCAACGGAGGAGGACTCCTTTGATACCTTGAGTCAGCGCGAGAAGGAAGTTTTTCTACTGCTGGCCGAGGGAAAGAGTATTAAGAAAATAGCCGGTGAATTGTTTATAAGCCCGAAAACCGTAGAATCCCACAAATATAATATCATGGAAAAACTTCAAGCGACCTCCATAGTTGACCTTACCAAGATCGCGATCAGGAAAAACCTGATCAAAATCTAAGGGTTTTCCTGATCAGCAATTTGTTCTTCATCTAATCCCCAATAATATAAGTCAGTTAACTGCCCGCATCCCCCGTACACCCATCAAATTTTTCAGGATCTAGCACCATTCATTTTCAAGGATTGCCCCATGTAAAATCAGAACTCTCCCGATTTACAATAATGACCTGTCTCTAATATTCTGCCAATAAGGGGAAAAGGTCTAAGTTCGTGTTCCAGACGCCAGGTTGCGTGTGGGAGACTATCAACCCCACAACCCGTACCCAACAGTACCCAATACACAGTACAAAATACCCAATACCAAAAACGGGGTGTTTCTCATGAACGGAAAAATACTCATCATCGACCGTGAACCGGATATCTTGAAACATCTTGAAACCCTTTTGAGAAAAGAGGGGTATCAGGTCAGAGGCGCCTCAGGAAGCGATGAGGCCTTCGACACTTTTAAATCCGAACCATTTGACCTGGTTATTATGGATATCAATATGCCGGTGGCGAGCGGCCTGAAGATCCTTCGGAAGATGAAAGAATTGGATGAAGGCATAAGGGTAATCGTGCTCACTGGTTCCGCAAGTATTGACAATGCCGTGCAGGCATTGAGGCACCATGGTGCCTTTGATTTTTTGGTCAAGCCCCTGAAAAACGGGAAACAACTGACCACCAGTGTAAAACAGGCATTGGAAAAGCCCCGGTTGAATGGAGAAAAGAGCGCATTTTCCGGGAAGCTGAAGAACCATCAGTCTGGGAGGGGAAAGATCATGATTGTGGATGATGATCCCTTGATTCTGGATCTGCTTACCAAAATACTCTCGGCTAAAAAGTACGAAACAGCGGTGGCATCAAGCGGTTTTGAAGCCGGGGCCAAGGTTATTAAGTTTATGCCGGGCCTTATTATCCTGGACCTGATCATGCCGGAGATGAGCGGATTTGAGGTATGCAGACAAATAAAGGAAGACCCGGATACCTCTCATATAAAAATACTGGCACATACAGGCTATGATACCGAAGAGAACAGGGAGAAAATCATGAAGGCAGGGGCAGACGGCTACTTGGCAAAGCCCATTGAGAGAGAAGCCCTGCTCCGGCATGTGGAAGGCCTTTTAATTGAAAATTGAATAAGGAATAACCGAGAGGCAAAGACAGATGAGAAAAATAGCGGTCACCCTGACAAAAGGGGGTGTAGGAAAAACGACCACCGCAGTAAATCTGGCCGCAGGATTAGCCTTGGCAGGATCCAGGGTGCTTCTTGTTGATACGGATACCCAGGATCAGGCAGGTTATATGTTGGGCCTTCAGCGAAAGACCGGTCTGGGAGATGTCCTGATGGACAATTTCGATACAGCAAATGTTATAGAGCAGGCCCGGGATAGACTATGGCTTATTACAGGTGGAGAAGCCCTGGCTCGAGCCAAAGGAATGATATCGCAAAAAGAAGTAGACGGGGTAACTGTGCTGACAAAAAGGCTGGCTTCCCTCGAGGGTATGTATGACTACGTTATTCTTGACACATCCCCGGGATGGGACCCCATGACGCTGAATGTCCTTTTTTACGCAACGGAAATTTTGGCCCCGGTTTCACTCGAGGTCTTGACCGTTAAAGGGCTTGTTGATTTCGACAAACAGTTGGCTGTTATTCGAAAGTACAGGCCAATTTCAATTGATCATATTTTGCCGACCTTCCTGGATGGGAGGGTCAAAAAGTCAGAAGAGGTCCTGGGAGTGTTAGAATCCTATTACGGTTCCAGACTATGTTTGCCGATCCGTTATAACGTACGGCTTTCTGAGGCGGCAGGTTATGGCCAGACGATTTATGAATATGCACCTCGGTCTCCAGGAGCAGAGGACTACCAGACGCTTACGGAAAGAATTATGAAGAGTGAAAAGTGATTCGATTGCGGAAGAACCGGATAGGAAATGCAAAATGGGGAGACCAACATCCAATATCGAAGATCACATGACCGGCATACAGTATCCAGTATCTAGCGGAAAGGATGGTTCAATATGGCAAAACGCAAAAAAACTCCGCCTAATCTGGTAGATCTTCTGGGCGGTAAACCGGAAGCCCCGGAGTTAAAACCAAAAGATTCGTCTGAGGTCAAACCAGCGAAAAGCCCGCAACCCAGTGGAACATCGGAGCCACTTGCTGAAAAAACAAAAAATGCTACCGGTAAAATAATTCAGTTTATCAATTTCCGGCTCAGGGACAAGGAGTTTGGGGTGAATATCGGCTCGGTGAAGGAGATAACCAGGGTGGCAGAGATTACCCATATACCGGAGGCTCCCTCTTTCATCCAGGGGGTGACAAACCTGCGAGGTCAGGTCATCGCAGTGATAGATTTGGCCGAACAGTTTCGCCTTGCCCCTCAGGAGGAACTCCCTGGAACTGCCAGGATTGTGGTGACTGAATTCAAGGGCCATATGGTGGGGATGCTGGTGGATGAGGTCCCGGGGGTATTGAAGATAACAGAAGAGGATATCGAGCCTACTCCGGAAAAGATCCAGAGTGAGGTCAGCAAAGATTATATCAAAGGAGTTGGCAAATTAGACAACAGGCTCATTATCCTCCTGGATTTGGAGAAGGTCCTGGAGCCCCATGAGCCGGAAGAATTTTCGGCACTGAGAAAAACAGAGACGAAGGGCGAGGGATGAAGCAACAATCCCATAGATCCCGGCGCTTTTAACAAAGACAGGGAAACTCATAAGATAAATGGAAGATGAGAGAGAACTCAAGTTTCTTCTGGATAAGATAAAGAGAAATAGAGGTATAGATTTTAGCCAGTATCGGCCCCAGGTTTTAAAGAGGAGAATTCATCACAGAATGGATCTATCCGGATGCGCCAACTACTGGGGTTATATTCTGCTATTGAACAGAGATCCCGAAGAATATGACAGGCTCATAGAGTCCATTACCATAAAGGTAAGCAAGTTCTTTCGCGATCCCGTGGTCTTTGATTTATTAGGGGGCATAATTATTCCTGAGATTCTCTCTCAAAAGAAAACCGGGGGACTCAAAAACATCAAGGCCTGGTCCTGCGGCGCAGCCTTTGGTGAGGAGGCCCACAGCGTAGCCATACTTTTCTGCGAGGCCCTGGGTAGCAGGCTGAATGATTTTGATATTCAAATATTGGCCACGGACATCGATAAGAATGCTTTGGCCGAAGCGCCCTGGGGCTCATACGATAAAAACGCCTTGAGCAACATGGGGGCGCATCTGTTGTTTAAATACTTTACCCGGTTCCAGGAGAGGTATGTGGTAAGTGACGGAGCGAGATCCTTGGTGACCTTCAGACGCCACGATATCGTCTCGGGCAGCCCCATAAGGGGCATGGATCTGGTGCTGTGCAGAAATCTGCTTATATATTTTCGAAAGAAGCTTCAGGCAAAGGTTCTTCGTAATATACACACGGCCTTGAATCCTGATGGGTTTCTAGTGCTTGGGAAGACGGAGACCCTTATGCCACAAATGCTTGAGTATTTTGACGTGGTGGATTTGACGGAGAGGATTTACAGAAAAATTTGAGCTGTGGACTTGCGGGTTCAAAGCACATAGCCAAAAAAAGGGGGTATTGAATATGAAATGGGGCATTGGAAAAAAGTTAGGCGTAGGTTTCGGATCAATTGTGATATTGACATTAATTGTTGGTCTCGTGAGCATTAATGGCCTTAACCGAACCAATCAGACTTGGAAAGAGGCCATGGATGTAGGTGAAGCCTTACAAACATTAGGGAACGAGGCGAAGCTCCAACTCTTACAGGCCAGACGCCAGGAAAAGGATTTTGCCTTAAGGTATGGGGAAAAGGGGATAGCTAAGGCTAAACAAGAATATATTGATGCAAAGTATGCAAGTGCTATCAATAAGCTGCAGGAAAGCCTGAAAAAGGTAGTAGAGATTTCACAAGGAGCAGGTCTGAAAGAAGATGGAAAAAGGGCTGAAGAAGCCCTTGTGTTAGTGGAGATATATCGAACAGCAATGCTTAAGAGGGTGGCGTTAATTGAGGAGAGAGGCACTGCAGATACGGGGCTTAATGGCAAAATGCGTTCAGAAATTCACGATGTGGAGGAAAACCTTGTAAAGGCGGGTTCCATAGAGGCTGATGCTGCCATGCTTGGATGCCGCAGAAACGAGAAGGATTTCCTTTTAAGGGGGCAGGATAGCTACGCCAAAAGACATACGAAATCAGTCGATAATCTCAAGGCCAAGATTATGGATTCCACTTTAATTGAATCTGAAAAATCAGAGCTTATAAGGGATATTACCAAGTACCAGGCGGCATTTCTTGCGGTAGTTGAAGCAACCAGCGCCATTAAAAAACAGATAGCCAAATTCAGAGAAGCTGCCCATGCTGTAGAGGATATAACGGGTGAAATTGAACTGGCAGGACACAAATTGGCAGCCGAACGCATAACCGAGGCATTAGCACTGGCCAAGCCAACCACAGCTATAATAGTTGTTGTGTTGATCCTGGTTATTCTTTTGGCGAGCGTAATTGCCACTGTGATGACCCGAGCCATAACCAATCCCGTCCGCACGCTGGTAGATGTAACAGGTGTTGTCGCCAAAGGCGACCTGACCCCTGAGATAGAGGTGAAGAGTAAAGATGAGGTAGGACAACTGGGTGGTTCTTTCAAACAGATGGTTGGCAGTTTAAGAGGTATTATTAAACAGGTTTTGATCACTTCAGAAGGGGTTTCAGCATCATCCGAACAACTCTCCTCATCTGCCCAGCAGACCAATGCCAGTGTTCAGCAGGTTTCATCCACCATCCAGCAGCTTGCCAAAGGGGCCCAGATACAGGCGCAAAGTGTTCGGGAGACCACCGGGATTATGGAACAACTCAATGCCTCAATCTCCCAATCAGCAGAATCAGCCCAGGGGGCAGCCTCTGCTTCAGCCCAGGCCAACCGGACCGCTAAGAAAGGAGCAGAGACAGTAACCGAGGCTGTCTCAATCATGGATAAGATTTTCGACTCCACAGCTTCTACTTCTGAGGCAGTAAAGAAATTAAGCCAGCGCTCCGAGCAGATATCTGAAATTGTGGAGGTGATAGGCAATGTCGCAGACCAAACCAACCTCTTATCTTTAAATGCGGCTATTGAGGCAGCCAGGGCCGGGGAGGCAGGTAGAGGTTTTGCAGTGGTAGCGGAAGAGATACGGAAGCTTGCTGAGAGTTCTGCCAAATCTGCTTTGGAGATAGGAAAACTCATTAAAGAGACCACCAAAGATATTGATGTTACGGTAGAAAATATGGATGCAAGCACTAATGAGGTCACATCGGGAAGAGAGTTGATAGCGAGTACAGGGGCGGCTTTAGAGGAGATCATGCAATCGAGTGAAAATGTCTCTGCCATGGTCGAGCAGATCTCGGCTGGGTCTCAACAGATGTCCTCAGGGGCCAAGCAGGTGGTAAATTCAGTGGAGGATATAGCCAATATCGCAGAAGAATCAGCGAGTTCCACCCAGCAGGCCAGCGCCTCTGCGCAACAGATGGTAGCCATTATGCAGGAAATGGCTGCATCTGCCCAATCCCTGGCCCAGATGGGAATAGAGCTGAATAAGCTGGTGGCAGAGTTTGAGATTGGTGAAGCGCAAAGAATAGCGAGGCCTGGGCCTCGAACCCCAATAGGTCGATCAGACCCACGAGTCAAGCCAATAGCTGAAAGGCTTGCTGAAGCAAAAGAGAAGATGTCCAAAACTTAACAATAGACTGCGATACTGAAGAACTGCAACACTGAGGGCACACAATGGAATACAAAGGGCGCTGAAATGAACTCAATGTTGCAGGGGAGGTAATAACATGGCTGAAATAGCAGAAAAGCCCGCCTGTGAGGTAGTTCAGCTTATCAATTTCCGGCTCAGGGACGAAGAGTTCGGGGTGGATATCGGCTCGGTGAAAGAGATAACCAGGGTAGCAGAGATTACTCATATACCGGAGGCGCCCTCTTTCATCCAGGGGATGACAAACCTTCGGGGTCAGGTCATAACAGTGATAAATCTGGCCGAACAGTTTCGCCTTGCCGCCCGGGCGGAACTTCCCGATAGTGCCAGAATTGTGGTGACTGAGTTCAATGGTCGGACAGTGGGGATGCTGGTGGATGAGGTCCCGGGGGTATTGAAGATAGCAGAAGAGGATATCCAACCTACTCCAGAGCCGATTCAGAGGGAAGTGAGGAAAGATTATATCAAAGGAGTTGGCAAATTAGCCAACAGGCTCATTGTTCTCCTGGATCTGGAAAAGGTTTTGTCCCCCCATGAGGTGGAAGAGATAGACAAGATGAGAAGCACAGAGACGAAGGGCGAGGGATGAGGGGCGAGAGATGGGGGAAGAAGGACGAAGCGGACGTCCTATGGTCCGTCGTAAAAGAATGGAGGTAAACAAATGGCTGATATCCTGATAGTGGATGACTCCAAATTCATGCGCAAGACAATCGCTGACATCCTGACCGAAGCGGGGCACCAAATTGTGGGTGAGGCTGAAAATGCCAAGGAGGGCACAGAGCTCTACCGTATACTTAAGCCGGATCTGGTAACTCTGGATATTGTCATGCCTGAGATTGAAGAGGTAGACGCGATTTCCGCCCTGAGGGAGATGATCGAAGTAGACCCCCAAGCCAGGGTGGTGATGGTCAGCGCCATGGGTCAGGAGGAAGTGGTGCAAGAATGTATCCAGGCAGGGGCCAGGGACTTCGTAATAAAACCGTTTCAGCCCGCATACGTAGCCGGGGTAGTGAACGACGTATTAAATGGGTGAATCCCGACCATGGAAATAGCGGTTGGAATGGGTGAAATAGCAGTTGCAGAATCGCCCCACCTCCTGGGATCAGTTGGTATCGGTTCATGTATGGTCGTAGCCTTATATGACAGTTATACCAGGATAGGGGGGTTAGCTCATATTGTGCTCCCTCGCATGGCAGAGTCCCATGACAATTCCCATCCTGCCAGGTTTGCAGATGTTGCCATAGGGATGATGATAGATGAGATGAAGGGGCAAGGCGCTCATATCCAGAATATCGGGGCCAGGATATTTGGTGGAGCAAATATGTTCCCGGAGATAATACGCTCCAATAGCACCATGGATGTGGGCAGGAGAAATATTCTGGCAGTGAGAGAAGAATTAAAGAGGTATAATATTGAAATCATCCTTGAGGAAGTGGGCTGTAATATGGGCCGCACGGTGCTGTTTGATACCGGGGACGGCTCGGTATTAGTCAAAACCACCAACTCGGGAGAGGTGAAGGATCAATTGGAGATGAACATGGCTGCTAAGATAAGGGTTTTAGTCGTGGATGATTCAGCATTTATGCGAAAGCTGCTCACCGAGGTGATCGAGTCCGATCCTGATTGCAGGGTGATAAAGACCGCCAAGGACGGTGTGGAGGCTTTAAAGGCCGTAGAAAAATTTAGGCCCGATGTCATTACCATGGATGTCGAGCTGCCAGATATAGACGGCCTTACCTGTGTTGTCTACATCATGGAGAAATTTCCCACGCCTGTCGTGATGGTTACCGGCTTTAGTGAGTTCATGGGCGAAGAGACCATACAAGCCATGGAGTATGGCGCAGTAGGTATTGTACGTAAGCCCAAAGGGCCCATCTCTCAGAGTATGAGAAAGATAAAACGAGAGCTAATAAGTCAGATAAAGCTTGCCTCAATAGTGGATGCGAGGAAACTGACACCCGTAACTATAAAAAGCACTAAGAAAAAAGTAGCAAAGCCGACGCCAAAAACCACAGATAAGATAGTAACCATAGCCAGCTCATCCGGTGGCCCCAGGGCCTTGAGCCAGGTAATACCAAAGTTGCCGGCCGATCTGCCGGCAGGCGTGCTGGTCATACA
>Ga0233437_1006206_pt1 | contig 12399 bp, 18 predicted proteins | sample SI_122_August201_FD_182714 | JGI IMG/M metagenome (GOLD analysis project Ga0233437, IMG submission 182714) | Seawater microbial communities from Saanich Inlet, British Columbia, Canada - SI_122_August2016_200_MG | ecosystem: Environmental > Aquatic > Marine > Inlet | place: Canada: British... | reverse complement strand
TACCTGAAATGAAAGATTGCGGAACAGGTATAGATAGACAAATTGAACTTTATGCTAGACATATACCTCAACTGGAATGGAACTTCGATTTATCTGATACATTTCTTAGCATCTGAAATGCTTATTTTAAATCTATTCCCTTCACCTATTCAACGCAAAACTAGTAAAATTCCCATCCTTCTTCACCAATCCTCTCATTCTATCATAAACATCATCAATCGCACTCATATCAACAGAAGTAAAATGCTTCACATTCAATTCAAACAGCTTCCTATAATCAAAAAAATCATCATTATACAAATCCCCTGGATACTCCGAAGAATAATTATCTCTAACATTATTAAAAAGCTGAGTACCAGGGAAAAGAACAGGCAAACTAACTATCATCATCATTTCAGGGAAACGAGAAGAAATCTCCTCAGCTAATCTATAATCAGATTCTAACGACTCATAAGTTGTCCCTGGAAGACCTAACATGAAAGGAACATGAATAGGTAAACTATATTTTTCAGCCAAATCAAGTGAATTACGAATATCACTAAGACTACAACCCTTATTAGCAGAAGATAATACAGAATTAGAACCAGACTCTATACCTATGTATAGACTTTTAACATTCAAAGCAGATAAAACTTGAGCATTATGAGAATCAAGCTGATCAGGACGAACATAAACACGAAACTGAACATGAGATAATGATTTAGGACGCAAAGCTAAAAACCGAGAAGCAAAATCGCCAACTATAAAGGAATCTCCCGTCTCCCAAAAATAAGTAGCACCATGTTTTTCATTCAGTCTTTTAACCTGCTCCCACCCAAGCGAAGGATCCATAACTTTCAAGCTATGATCAATTGAACAAAAAGAACATCTACCAGAACTTTCAGCCTTAACACACCCTCTTATCATAGATAGTGGAATTGCACCAGATTCATAATTATCCAAATCAAATAAAGTAATTAATGGAGCATTTTTCCTTGCATTTGCAACTATCCTTCCATTATCTCTATAGACAAGATTAGGTATATTACGCCTATCTACACCATTAACAAAAGCTGGCAATGCTTCTTCTCCATCACCAACAACAACATAATCAACAAACGGATGATTCCTTAGGATATTCTTAGCAAGGTAAGTAACATTTGGTCCACCTAGAAAAGTGGTAGCACCATTGTCTTTAGCTTCTCTAAGTAAATTAAGAGCATTTAGGTGTCTTGAATAGTCTTCTGTAACACCTACTATATCTCCATGAAGATCAGGAACAATCCCATCTAATCCATCAATAACTTCAGCACCTTCAATAGCTGCAGCTATTAAGTGAAGACCTATAGGAGGGGCTATAAGATCTGTCAATTGTCCCTTATTGTCATACCAATCATCAAAAGGTGGTCTTATCAGTTGCATAAAGCAAGATAAATCTAACTAACTTTTATTAACTATTTACCCCCTCTGACGGTAGTAATACTTATAAACAACAACGAATTAACAATAGTATGACAATACTATCAGAGATTGGTCTTTCACAAAGAGAAATTGCAGTGTACAAAGCTCTATTAAAATTAGGCTCTACAACAACTGGCCCTTTAGTCAGAGAATCTGAAGTACAAAACGCTAAAATATATGAGACTCTTGAAAAGTTAGCAAAAAGAGGATTAGCTACTTATGTTCTAAAAGGAAAAATAAAACACTTTCAGGCAACTGATCCAAATAATCTATTAAGTTTTTTTGATAACAAACGAGAAAATCTTAAAAAAACAATAAAAGAACTCCATATAATCCAAGAAAGTAAAGAACCTGGATATCAAACTAGAGTATATGATGGAATTAGTGCAATTAAGTCTGCATTTTTTGAGTTATATGATTATATAGGTGTTAACTCATGCTACTCTGCATTTCCTATGGGAGAACAACTAGAAAAAGTGGAACTACAGGTGTTTTGGTCTCAGGTCTTTCAAAAAAGAATTAGAATGAATATCAAAGTCAATTCACTACCGAATATAAAACTAAAGAATATATTTGAAAAATACTATGAAAAACAGCTAAAACTGATTCAAGTCAAATATACTAAGCAAGAGTTTCCTACTGGTATCTTTATATTCAAAGATTATGTTCTAAATGTTCTATGGGGAGAAAAGCCACAAGCTTTTCTGATTAAATCAAAAGAAAACTCAGAAAGATGGCAGTTATTCTTTGATGAGCAGTGGAAAGCTGCAATGGATTGAATTCTACCTAACTTTTCTTCTTTATATGATGTGGATTATCTAAACCAATTAATTGACAAATTCCAAAAAATAATAGACCTAAAGTCAAATATGAAATTTGCATCCATAATGGGGCATGAATACAATCACAAATAGGTAAGCCTGCGTAAATAGCAGCTGACACATTTTTGATATTGAAAATGTGATAACCAATAGTCTCGACAGCAATAAGAATGGGCCAATAAAAAGCAGCAAACAGCATCATTTTTTTAATAGGACTAGTAAATTTAAATTTATGTTCCCAGTGCGAGTATAGTATATATATTCCGAATAATCCCGAAGCCCATGCAAATAATGGGAATGAATTCAACCCAAAAATAGTAAGCATTTCTGTGTTATAGCCATATTGCTTATTTGCAATAAGCATCCAAATAAGGGCTACTATTGATGAAACAAAAAGATGATAAACTGCTGTTTTTCTAGCAGTTAAGAGAAGATAAGGGTATAACAATAAGTAAACGCCAATTATTAATGCATCAGGGCGAAATACTCCCAACAAAAGAATAACAAGAACACATATTGCTTTATCTGCAATTATTAATTGTTTCTTCCATTTATGAAGTTCATATTCAACTTTTTTTTCTGATTTAGAAAACACGTGTAAAATTATATTTTTTATCTTGCTTAATAAACTCATTATAATACTCTATTAATCAACCAATATTAAATGCTTTTCGTTTTGTATATTTAATTATGTATCACTTCTGTCTTTGGTATGGCGGCTTTTTGAGGATTATATTTATAAGACTGTTTTAGTCGTTTCAAAAGTTCTGATTGCTAGAAAAGCATTTAAATAACAACAGATAAACAAAGCTATACCTGTTCAAGGGGCTAACAAAATGGGAAAATTTCATAAGTATTTAGTGGATGCAGCAAAAGCAATAGATAATGGCGAATGGGATGAGGCTGTTAAAATTCTTAAAGACCATCAATTAAAACATGTAAACAAATCTGAGAATATATATGGTATTATTCAAAGAATGATTGATTCACTTAATCTATATCAGGGTTTTATAGATGCTTCTATTAAATTTGCACAAAATAAAAATCCAGAAGCAATTGTACAAATTAGATGGGCTAAACACCATCTTAAACAATTAACAGCAGACATAAAAAAGCTACTAGATATGGAAAGGATAACGCTTGAGTAGCTTTATTTTTTGTTTGAATTCTAATCCCTAGAACAAAGGTTTATATAAATCGACACTTTTCCAAAAAAAACTTACTTTTTCTTATAATTAACAACAATTTGACATTTATTAAGGCCATGTAGGTGTTCATGCCATTTTTCTTTTTTTAAGTTCTTTAACTGTTTAATCCATCGATCTATTGATTTATCATCAAGATCTACATCTAGAACTTCATAGTCTTCTTCCATATAGATAGGTAATGGGTAATTCTATTTATATTTTGTGTCGAATTTACGAAAGCAGAATCAACTAAAAACCATATAAGCTACACGTCCAATAACATATCCTATCCCAATCTCAATAACACCTACCGCACTTTGCTTGGCAGCCCCCTTAGCACCTTCTACCATTGGGTTTTTTCCCAGTCGAAAGGATCGAAGAGATCTAGAACCATCTGTGTATCTTCCCTCTTTAAAAGCTGTGCCAATGGTATTAACTTGTCTGTGTATATTCTCCACTATAGCGAATGGATTCTTATTATTGTCCATAGTTACAGAAGTTCGCCTTATTCCCTCAACAAAAGCTCCTATCCCTAATGTATACAATAAACATGCTGGACCAACGTCTACACCTGCTGCATTAGCATACCCCTTATACACGCCTGCTACTAAATTCGCAAGGTCTGGTGCATATTTTAAAATTCCCATATTAAATATCGCAAAAAAACACTAGTTTATATCTCTTTTCATCACTTAACGACCTCAATTGATTAACTATTTAAATTTGAGTACAGCTATAATAGATATGAGGATAAAGATTCGTTTAATTTTATTATGTCTTATAATTTGCTTCTTTCTGATTGGTTGTAATACTAATCACAAAACAACTAAGGAAAAATCTGTTTGTGCAAGTTTTAGAGCGCCGACTGGAAATCCAGTCTTAATTTGTGGTACTAGCGCATGTGAGGACTTGAATCAGCCTTATAGAGATTCTTGTATCCATCAACATGCCATGGGGTATGAGAATTTGGATCTGTGTCAGAAAATTATAAATCAATCTATGCAAGATTTATGTTTAAATAATATTAATGATATTAAGAACTCATCAATTGAACTAGATGTAGTTATTAATACAGAAAACATTACAGTTACCCGCTAAAAATATTTTTTATTCATTCTTTGAACTTCATGTGTGTAACCTGACACTAGAAAACTATATAACCAACTAACTAGTTACCAAAATTAATGAAAGTCATAGTTAATGAAGAACAATGCAAATTAATTGCAGAAAGATTAGCACCATTACAGTTTAGAAAAGAACATTTCAAAAGACCATTTCTAACTTTTCAAGCAGATAAAGAAACAAAATTACGTGCTTTTCTATATTCTGTTGCAATATGCCATCAAACTCATACCTTACACAGCGAAAAACTAAACATTTGGGGTTGGGAGTATCTAGAGCATGTTTACACAAATTTAGGACAAGATAATTCGAAATTATTAGACCCACAATATTTAGCAAATCTATCTAATGAAGAATTAGTTAAAGAATTAACAGAACTTTTCTCTGAAAACAACATTTGTACTTTAGATAGATTAGAAGAAAGAGTAGAATTCATTATTGAAATCTCAAAATACCTAAACGAACATTATGATGGTAAGGTCAATAACCTATTGTTAAAAAGTAATGGCCTTTTGCTTAATGGACTTTATGAACTAATGGAAGATATCCCATCATTTGCAGACCCTCAAAGAAAGAAAAGTACAGTATTCATTAAATTTGTTATCGATGCTAATTTATTTGTTATAAAAGACCAACAAAACATAATTCCAATAATGGATTACCATATGCAAAGAGCATTATTAAGAATTGGTTGTGTCGAAGTAATAGATAATGAACTTAAAGAAGCACTCATAAACAAGAAAACTCTTAGTTCTGATAAAGAAGTAAGAGAGGCTTCAATTAAAGCTATCATAAAGATAGGAGAATTAGCAAACAGAACACCATCAGAAATACATGACTTCTTTTGGCCTTTAGGAAGAAGTTGCTGCAAGGAAAAAATGTTATGTGTGGACAAAACATGCAACAAAGAACCGTGCACTTTCTTTAAAATGGTAGATATTCCTAAACACAATCATTGTGTTTTTGAGGGAGTTTGCAAGGGAAGTAATGACGAGACTTATAGGAAATTTTGGCAACCTCTAGTTGATACACATTATTATTAGTTGACGAGCCACTGTGATTAAAAGAATCTCAAAGTAAATATTTTATCCTAGTCAATTATAATTGAAAAAGATGTCAATTCTTTTTTTAATTGTTCTGGATTCTTGAAGTGAATTGTATTCAAACCAATTGATTTGGCAACAGCAGTATTCTTTTCGTGGTCATCAATAAATATGCAATTTTGAGGTTCTTCATCTAATTTTTCAAGCAATAGTTCAAAAGTTTTTTTATCGTTTTTACAACATCCAACTTCAAAAGAATATTGTATGGAATGGAATAATTTATGATAATCAAATTTCCGATTACAGTATTCTACCCATTCCTTTGAATGATCAGAAAGCAGTCCTAACTTGAAGTTTTTGTCTTTAAGCTTTTCAATAATTTCTCTTGTTCCGTCAATTTCTTCAAAATTGTTTCTAATTGCTTCCTTAAATCTACTTATCTCAATATCCCATTCATTTCGTTGAATGAGTTTTTCCCAAAATTCATCTTCAGTTATTTTTCCATCCATCAACAAACGAAATTCTGGACCTTGAAGTTTACCTCTGATTTCATCAGATTTCATATTCAATACATCTTCAAGATAATCTTCCACACCACAAAAACCCTTAAGATATACTTCTGATAAATCAAATATTATTGTTGTAATCATATATCTACTAAAAGAATTGACCACCATTTAAAGTTTACTATGATTACCGCTAAATCTCTACACTTTCTCCTATCTCTAAGGGTTTACACTCTATTCCAACCTTTTCTAACTCTTCTTTAACACTATCCATGTTAACAGGATAAGCTGGATTATCTAAATGAACTGGAATAACTAAAGATGCTCCAGCCTCCTTTGCAAACTGAGCCACTTCAAATGCGCCCATCACTAAACCATGACCAGATACTGCAGCAACCAAGATATCACATTTGTAATCATTCTTAAAACAAATAGTATCAGATGTAGCATATACTCCATCTATTATGTATCCAACATTTTCATGAATCTCTTTTGCTCCTCTAAGATGAGGGAGATACCCGTGTTCTGCATGAACTACTTCTATAAAATCATTAATTTTGTCTCCTTCCTTTATTATTTCAAAAGAGACATCTGGATAAGCATCAGCAACTTCTTTTGTTGCATACGCAGTCATTCCAACAAACCCTGGAGGATAACAATGGTCACCATGCTTGTGAGTGATAAGAACTAAATCACAACTTTTCCAGTCGGCTAAAAATTCTTCTTTAAACCCAATACTTCCTGGATCTACCAGTATTTTCTTACCTTTTGTCTCGACTATAACGCAGGATTGTGGATATCTAGTTATTTTCATATAGAATAGTAATCTAAATTAATTAATAAAGTTGACTATTAGAGAAAATTTATATATAATTCTGAATAAAAATAAAATATGTTCAAAGTCAAGCAAGATAGAATCAAATATACAGATGTATCTAAAATCAATAAAAACTATACTGATGACATGAATAAAGAATATAACTCTATGGCAGGATTCTATGATGCTTTATTGTTTATATTCCCAATATGGAAAAAATGGATTAAGAAAGTTATTCCCCATATACAAGGGGAAAAGATATTGGAAGTATCATTTGGAACCGGTTATTTGATGTCAAAATATGCAAAATCTGATCTTAAAATTCATGGAATTGATTATAACCAAAAAATGGTGGATATAACCTCAAAGAAACTTCTTTCAAAAAATGTAAAATTAGTAAAAGCTAATGTTGAGGAATTACCTTATAAGGATAATACATTTGATACAATAATCAATACAATGGCATTTTCAGGGTACCCTGATGGAGACAAGGCACTATCTGAAATGAGGAGAGTGTTAAAAAAAGACGGAAAATTGCTTCTGGTAGATTTTGATTTTCCAGAAAATAGAAATATTTTTGGTTATTTATTTGTTAAGCTCTGGGAAAAATTAGGAGATGTTATCAAAAACATCAAATATCATCTTAAAAAAAATCATTTCAAGTATAAGGCTATTTCGTTAGGTGGATTTGGAAGTGTCTATTTGTTTATATGTAGGAAATAACTTATAATTGTAGATTTCTCCTAGAAAAATATATAAGCATCTATAAATACCCCACTAACATGGTAAAACCTCAAGTTCTATATGTTCCAGAAAGCATTCCAATTATAAGAGGTAATTCTCATATCGTTTCTATTGAAAAACAAACTCCATTGCTCAGACCAGATTCTAATACAGAAATATGCGATTTTGTTGAACATGCACTTGATGCAAGTCCAGAACTTAGAGCTGCAATAATTCCTCACTTAATATCACCAGACCAAGCAACTACTTTACAAATTCAACAAGCTTTTGATGTTGCCGAAAAGAAATATAAGGCATGGTTAGCAGATTTCGGTTCTGATAAAATGGGTGCTTATAAGGCTGCTCTTAACAATGTTCATGCCACAATTGAGCTTAGTGGAGCCGTAGTGGTTCATGACTTAATGTCAATAGTTCGAGAGAAAAGAGGACCACATTTCCCTATCATTGTCTACACGAGCACAGAAGCATTAAGTACAAACTCACTACAACCAGGAGCTAAGAGAACTGGGCCTTGTTTGTATGTAGTAAGAAAACAAGACGCAACGAATCACGTTCAACATTTGGTCAATATTTTTTTACATGGTCCTCAAACTATTTATCCCAAAACAGCTGATGTTTTTTGTGTAACACCATCAAAATATACTTTTGAGGTTGATGTCCGTTCTTTTGATCCAAGCCTTGGAGTTTCCGAAAGATATCAAACAGAATTTGCTGAACATCAAGATTATAAGCGCTTTCGTGCACGTGCTATGAGACGACGTGCTGATCCATTAACGGCTTTTGCTGCGTTTGCTAAATAGAATGTTTTATTAAAACTAATTCTTATATTAACTCATGAGTGCAAATAAGTTGATTCAAAAAACCAAGCTAAGTAAAAAAGTTACAATAAATAACAGAAAAAATGCAGTAATCGTTGGAATATTAATCTTATTTGCATATGCCGTTTTAGCCAGTAGCGTTATTGAGTCAAAATTATTGGTTTCTATTTTGGAATCTCTTAGTGGTATTGCAGTTATAGGCATTGCAGTTATAATGTTTCCATTATTCAAATCACAAAATAAAAAATCAACTATTGCATATTTATCAGGCAAAATCGTTGAAGGCGGACTTATGGTGATTGCAGGATTTTTATTTTTGCTTAACTTTTTAACAATAAGAGACCAAATATACTTATTTCACACTTACATCTTCATCTTGAGTGCGTTTATTTTTTACGTTCTGTTATATCAATCAAAACTCATTCCTCGATTTATTTCAGTTTGGGGAGGAATAGCAATTGTGTTATTATTAATTGTAAACTCGATAGACATGATAAAAAATCCTCTTCCGATGATAATATTGGCTATAGGCTACGCTCCTATAATATTAAATGAAGTGTTTTTGGCGTTTTGGTTGATAATTAAAGGATTTAATATAATATAATTAGAACACTTAACTTCTCTGGGTTGGATTCATGCTACTCCAATAACATCCTTTACAATCTTTAACATGTTCTCTAAAACCACTAAAATAACGCAAACGCCCCTTTAATGAAAACAAATCTGCTACAGTCACTGGATGCTCAACTTTCGTCATTTCAACTAGATCCAGACATTCCTGTAATACACCCTTTTCTCCATTTTGTCCACTATCTGACCAAACTCTAACAGAAGTTGGAAAACCATGATTCAATTCAATACATCTAACACCTTGAGTGACTGCGTGAGGATTGAATCCTGATATGTAACTTGCACTATTTATCATTTGAGATCCATGTGTAGCTTTTAATTTCAAAAGCCTTTCTATTGCTTGATCAATATGCGGCATGTCTGACTCCTCAAGCGATAATCCTTGTATATAAGGACCTCTTCTTACCCATCTTCCCTCAAAAGGATCATCTGGTTTGTCTCTAATGAAAGGAGCTATGTTTACATATACTCCTTTTTCTAAAAGATGCTCTGCATGATCAACAAATGTTTTTACGGTTGGATGAGATATCACAATATTTACTCCAACATTTACATCGGTTCTTCTATCTCCTTTTGCTTGAAGCATTTTTTCAACAAATTCAAGACCTCTACTATTTCTACTAAGTTGCTCATAATTACGCCTTACATCTGTATCCTCAGTGTCAATAGAAGTGATAATTGTTCCCCTGCTAGTTTGAGCAGCTGCAATAAGACTATCAAAGCCACCATCAAAGACTCCTTTTGTTATAACAAAATAATCCATACTAGTATCTGTTTCGAAATGTCGAAGTACATCAAAGAATCCAGGAAGCAAGGTTGGTTCTCCACCTAACATAGTCATCTTTTCCAAACCTAATTGTCCAACTTGCTTATTAACTTCTATCCAATCATCAGAAGTCATCTCATCGTCAGACCTATCTCGCCATACTCTACAACCCTCACACTTTGAGTCACAATCTCTAGTAACATATTCTGAACCTTTTGTTATTGGTAACGGACTAATAGATGTAACCTTCTCTAATGATTGTATGGTTTCTACTGGTTCATCATCACCAGATAAAGTTTGAAGAAGTTTGGTGACTTCGGTAACTGTTTCAGCAGGATATACTTTTAGAAGACCTCTTTGCCTTCCAACGTCTAACCAGTCGTCTTTCTTCTCAGCTGGAGTTTTATTTTCGTATAATTTAACACTCATAAGTAGTTAAGAAGTAGGCATCCGTTTTTAAAAGTATTTATTAAAACACATGATTTTAGAAATGAATTCGAAAAGTCCTTACGTTTTCTATCTTCTTTGAGAAAATTTATAATTAAGTATTACTGTGATTCTCCATGAAAAAATATTTGACCATTGGAATTATATTCGTGGTGGTTTTAGCAATAACCTTGGTAATATATTCACCTAAAGACATATCTGAAAGTTTACCTGAAGAAAATTGCACTTCTAAAGGTAAATTATCCTCTACGTTAAACTGCTGTGAAGGTTTAGATAAATTTAAACCCGAAATGTTAGTTTCAGTTGAAGATGAATGTTATACTAACCCTATTTCATTGGTTGCAGATATTGTTTCAACACCTATTTGCTTAGATTGTGGTAATGGAATTTGTGAAGCTGGAGAAACTGTTTGTATTTGCCCAGAAGATTGTGCTGGAAAAGGAAAATCTGATTATTTGACGGTTGAAAATTTTTGTAACGATACCCAAATATATGATTGTCATAAGGATTATACTAAAGGGATGCCTTTATGTCAATTATGCGTTGAAGAATAGATTCTGTTTGTATTTTAGATATTATGTTATTGTTACAGCATCTAAAGTAAATAGATGTTATACGCAAATAGAGAATTTTTCTAATTAGTAAAAATGCTAAAAAAACTATTTTGATTTGATTTTTTCTATTAGAATTCCCACAATCGTACCAATAATGAAAAAAGACGGAACTGTAGTAAATAATTTTATCATTCCTTCTTCACCTACGCAAAAACCTCTACAAAAAGGTAGAGCTAGGAAATCTAAAACATTCCATAAGAAAATTAGTATTGGACCTGCTGTCTGCCGAAGAAAGCCTTCACCAGTTCCAGAAATATCTGGTCCAGCAATCATTCCAGAAATTGCAAAAATAATGAATATACAAAATGGAATTATTATTCCGAATATTCCTCCTTTTAACCATGCCTTCATATAAAATTATGTATGAAATTAACTATATAAAACCTCTCCCAAAATTAATAAACACCTAATATACACTCTACTAAAGATATGAAGCTTATTAAGAAAGAAAGTAAAATAGACGGCTTTGGTATGTTCACAATTAAACTAATACCAAAAGGAACTGAATACTATCAAATCCCTTTAGATATAACCTATTCAAAACCACAACCAAAGTGTGCTCTAATCAAGGACAAATATGTCTCTGATGATAAAGTTCTAAATTGGGTTAATCATTCATGCGACCCTAATTCAAAATTAGATAAAGATAAGCCATCATTAATAGCAATCAAAGATATTTTGCCAGATGAAGAGATAACCGTAGATTACAATCAAACGGAAGAAGGAAATAAAATAAATTGCACTTGTAAATCTGAGAATTGTAAAGGGTATTTTATTAGAGTACAACATCTACTTCAATAAATTAGTCCCATGGGAACTTTTCAACTTCTTGCACTAATCTAATATAGAAATCAGGCTCTATTTCAGTTATTTCCATAATGTATAGACAAACAGTCTTAACGGTTGCACCTTTAGATTCCAAATATTGTTTTGCAACAACCAGACTTCTTCCTGTTTCTAACATATCTTCAACTAATAAAATATTTTTACCAACTAGATTATCTAATATTTCATCAACGACTTTTCTCTCTTCACCTACTTTACGAACCGTTAAACAATGCATATCTTTGACTTGCAAGTCTCTTGAAAGTAGCCTTGCAGGTACTAATCCTCCTCTAGTGATACCTATAATTATATCTGGTTGATAATCTATTTTTTTTGATAATATTCCGATCTCAGATTCAAAAATTTGCCAATCCATGTTATTCTATAACAAATTTGATGCTATATATGTTTTTCGACTTTACTTAATACTATCAAACCCAAACTCCCACATCACGCTAAAGTAAGTTCTAAAACTTTCAGCTATAAACTTATTATTCACAACAATCGACATTGGAGTTTTATGCTTTATTACAATAACAACCGTGTCTCGATATATCTCTATCCATGCATGAGTTTTCCCTTTTACTGGCAAATATTTTACTTTAGTAAAAGGCAACTT
>Ga0233437_1006204_pt1 | contig 12407 bp, 7 predicted proteins | sample SI_122_August201_FD_182714 | JGI IMG/M metagenome (GOLD analysis project Ga0233437, IMG submission 182714) | Seawater microbial communities from Saanich Inlet, British Columbia, Canada - SI_122_August2016_200_MG | ecosystem: Environmental > Aquatic > Marine > Inlet | place: Canada: British... | reverse complement strand
TTCAACCCCGCCGGTACAATTCCTGGTAATCGGCGACGTGTCTCGATAGTAATTCCTGCCAGGATGCACGCGCGGCTACCCGCAGATGACGCCGTGCCGACAATGCCGGGTCCTTCCCTTCTCGACCCGGTGATTTGTCGAAACCGTTATAGCTGGTACCGATAGACATTATTAATGTCACGGCATCGGCACCACTCACTTTCAGGCCGCCATCCCAGGCGGAAACCGCACCGCCTTCATTGACCGCCGTAATATGCGTTTCAAACAACATGCCCTCGGCCAGCGGACCTTCATCGTAACGGACGCCATTGGGTAAATCGCGCCGGTAGTTCGGTTCGACAAGACTTGGCGCCCGTCCTTTCATTATCAGCTGGTCTATTCCCTCCGCCGATGTCTGGTGTCGCAACAAGCTGGTCAGCCGCGCAATAAACGTGATTTCCCCCGGCTGATCGGCGGAAATGCGAATCACAATCACCTGGTCGGGAAAACTGGCAATGATTTCCCGTTTGTACTGAACACCATTGGCGGTAAACATGGTAGTCGCCACGGCCCGATCTATATCCAACTCGCGCGAATAGTCGGTATATTCGCCAATGGCATCAAAATCAAGATAGAGGTCGCCCAGCGGCATGTAAGACTGGGTAAAGGGTCCCTGCATGTGTTGGATGACAGAGTCCGCAACCGTATATTTGCCTTCGTTAATGAGCCGCCGCACTTCCGGCAGATATTGCAAGGCATTGGGATTGCTCGTCTCCTTTGGTCCACCCGACCAGAGGGTTTCTTCGTTTAACTGAATGTGTTCCTGGTGCACGCCGCCGAACACCATACCGCCCATACGGCCGTTGCCGATTGGCAAGGCGGCCAACCACTGGTCCGCCGGCTGTTCGTACCACAAGCGGCTATCAGGTCCGGTAGTTTGGGCAGTACTTGTAACGGGCAGCAATACGCCAAGCAACAGTAACCCGGCGACACACAACGGTACACATTTGATCATTCTCATTCCCGACTCCTGACTTTCAATGATTTTCTTAAAAGAACCCCCCTGCCTGTCGGCATCCCCCCTTATTAAGGGGGGAAGTGATTTTGTAGCTCGTGCGTTCCCCTATAAGAATGGAAAACCAAAGGAGAGAACGGTTCCTCGCACTCACAAATGTCTCACAAAAGCATGTGGTCACTTTTCAAATTGCGCAGCAATTGAAAATGTAAGCAAGGGGCAGGGGCATTGCCCCTGCAATCTTTTAGTTTATACCTTTACACATCATACTGAAACTGCAAGCCCACCTCAAGCACCAGCGCGATAATCCACGCGGGATTCCAGGGATTGGTGCCGCCGCGCCAGCTATCCATATCGATATCGCGCCCCTGTCCGTAATTGGTTTGGTAGAACTGCTCGCCCTGTTCGCCGGGAATTTGAAAATCCCAATCGCCCGGTTCACGGCAAATTCCGTGGCTCCATGCATCGAACACGGTTCGGCCCAAATGGACAAACCGGTCATTTCCGGTGCGCCGCCCCAAATCGGCCAGTTCAAACGCCGGGAAAAACACATCCAAATGGTGATTCTGCACACTGACTCCCGGCCAGCCGGTCGTCACGAAACCTGCCACGTCGCATATGGAGCCGGATTTGAAACCAGTGTGCCAGTGATATACAAATGTGAGTATCCAGTCGCCCGACACTTCTGCCCATCTTCGATACATATCCTCGCCGGTTTCCTTGTACATTTCATAAGCCGCGAGGAAAAAGTAGAGACCTGCTTCTTTGTCTTCGCATCCGGCGTCCAGCGTTGATCGCGCAAAGGGTCGGTCAAATGTGTCGCCATGCATCTTCCAGTATAATTCCAGTTTCTCCTTGGAGGCTGTCAGATATTTGGCTTCACCGGATGCCCGATATGCTTCCAGCAATCCCGACGCGCAGGGAATACCCGCCGCTGAAGTAAAGTCGGCTGTCGGCGTGCCGTCGGGATTCCACTTGATGGGGAAAATGCCCTCCGGCAACTGGCTGGTTGGTCTCAAGTAAAAATCGGCGGCAGCGGTCAAATAAGTAATCCATGATTGCGGCACATCTAATCCCGAAGACTGAAACAACCGAATCACCTTGCCCAAGTTATAGGTGCGCTCGCCCAGTGAACGGCTGGATAACGTGCCGTCTCGCTCTCCCTGCCAGGATTTATCTTCAGTAAAATACCGGTTCCACGACAGCCCCGGAGTGCCAGTTTTGTCATTATCAATAAAGAATTCAATGGCCCGTCGCGCCCGCTCAATCATTTCGGGCTGTTCCTGCTCAATGCCGATTTTTGCGCTGCACCATGCCAGGCGGAATGTCTGCCCAACCCAGCCGGCCAGCAGGTATGGCGCCACGCCGAACCGATTGCCCGGCGGCAAACAATAATAGCCCGTCGCATCTTTGGTATCAACCCAGCGAGCGTTCATGGCATTTGTTTTCAGGGCAATGACGCGATCAATGGACAATATGGGCTTGGCCTGCGGTCGAAAAATATCATAACCCTCGTGCAATATTTGGCGAAAACCCCAGCCGGTTTGCTCTGCTTCACCAATTGTCAACATGCAGGTTTTTTCTATCGTATCACCCGGCCGGATTTGCCGGTACCCATATTCCATCGGCACAATTGTGGCTTTGCGTCCATACACGATATCGCGTTTGCCATTAAAACCCAGCACGCCCGAAACACTGACCAGTTGCAAACCCGCACCGGTGCGTTCACAACCCAGGCTCCAGTCACGATCCTGTTCATTGGGTATGGAAAACAGTGTCATCGCCGTCGGCTGCGCAGCCTGTTGCCACTCCACGTTGACGGCGGGAATGGGAAACCGGTCCTCCTCGCAAACAAGCAACGCGCCCGGCTCCTTGCCAAAATGCGGTACCGTACGCGTTGGATCAGCCGAAGGATTGTCATTGTACAAGATGTGCGGCATGGTGATGCGCTCGGTTGCGGCATCGACTGTCAACGGCAGCGCCAATCCTACTGCGCCATTGACAACCGGAGACGCAGCCGTGCATTTCCATTGCGTTTGCATCTTCAGTCGGTTGCCGTCGAAAGACAGCGTAGCCGTCGTCGTAAAATGATTGCCCTCTCCAATCAGCGTATATGATTCGTTGTTATCAGCCACCATCACAGAGGAAAATTGTTGTGGCTGCAACGCCCAGGGCTTTGTGCTCGAAATCTTGCACAATTGAGAAAACAGCGAATTAATGACTGATGCTCCATCGTACAATACAACTACCAGTATGTCACTATCCAGTGGCTCAACCATCAACTGTACCGAGCCGTCCGCGCTGGTCAATTGCATGCCCTGTTTTATACAGCTGGTTGTTGAAACCGCGCACAACGTACCGGCCTTAACCACGGTGGATAAAAATCCTCTCCGTTGGTTCATTAAAACTTCTCCCATCAACGTTACTATTGATTCCTCGCTACATGGAATTTGGCATCACTTTTTCTCGTTCCCAGGCTCCAGCCTGGGAATGCATACCCTGAGGCTCCAGCCTCAGGCAGTGTTCCGCCCACCATAAATAATGGGCTACCCTGGTTTTCCCATCACGAAACTATTTATGTTCAATATCAATAATTCGAAAAATACCCGCGGGTACTGTCAGATGTATTCGGTTACTCACAATTTCCAAATTTTCACCAGATAATATATCTTGGCCTGTTACGCCATCCAGGTGCTGCAGCACGATTTCACAGTCCCGTTGTGCGGGGTCCAGATAGCCGGGATCAATTAAGGTAATCCGCACGTGTGTTTCGTCTAATCGCGCCGCCGACCAGTGCACATTCCCCTTAACTCGCAACGGTAGTTGAGCCGCCGCTTCCCGCAATGCGTTTTCCACAACCGGTTTATACTCAGCCGCTTCTCGTCGCTGTCCGTCATCATCGTAATAATATCGGCCGTCGGTGGATATTTTCCCGGTGAATCGCGTACTGCTTATATCCTCATTATCCGGCAGTATTACCGGCATGGCATAAGGTGTTATCGGGAGAAAATTACACATCCGTCGTTTCAGATCCATCGCATAGGTCGAAAAGTCGTGGTCCAATAACGGCGCGCCCCCCCAGTACCCATCCAGCCTGTCGAATACAAGCGACGCGTGGTCATCATCGGGATAGCGGTAGGCATGCCCGTTAATACCGTGCTGAATATACAGCTCATCCGGCGGGCTTTTCATCCCAATTGCCACCGGGGATATTGAAAGCAAATCTTCCTGCCGGGGAATGTACACAATGCCTTTCTCCAGCATGTCATAAAATGGCGTCAATTGCTTGTAGAGTTCATCGGTCAGCGGCCCCTGGTGAATGGAGTTGAAAAACACATCGGATCCCAGCGCCGCGCGTGATACAATATGCCGCAGGTGGTGGTTGAGTACCTGATGCCCCGCCCATTCCCACATGCGATCAAAATTCGCATTGTCGGTGACCATGCGGCAGGACCACTGGTTAAACCTTCCCGTCATCCACAATCCCAATCGACCTGAAAGGCTGAGTTCCGCCGTGCGGCTGTTGGTTTCTTCCAGCGCGGGCACAAATACATCTTCAAAGCCGGATTCGAACAGCACGCGCCGCCAGTACGGCACATAACTGCTGCCGCTCCAGAATATGTTCTTGTTGCGGAAGATTATCTTCTTGCCGGTCTTGCGACACATCTCAGCCAGGGGCAGAAGAATTTCCTCCACCACCTCTCGCATGTGATCATCCACGCCTTCCATCTCCGCAAATTCAAAACCCCACAGATGCTCCGGCGCCGCATCTATCATACGTTCGAGCGTCGACAGCGGCATATGCACGCCGTGCCCGTGTCCCGCCCATATCACAAAGCCACGGCCCTCCGCTTCCATTTCTCTCACAATCTCGACAATTTCATCGGCGGTTTTATCATAACTCCGGCGCGCATCAATACCACGATTCCACAACTTATCCCGGTTTTCATATTTTTGACTTAGTGATTTGCCCCCCATAAAGGTTATATTCTCGTAGCTGCTGCCCTCCGGTTTTCGAGACAGCACAGTAATCGGCCGCACATTCGGCTGCCAGGCCGGCGGTTGAAATGTTTTAATTTGCCGGTTCAGCCGCGCAATGTTCGCTTCAATTTCTTGCAGCCGCCCCATCGACGGCATATTCACATAGGCCTGTTCCCATTCGGGATTGTTAAGTTGCAGGGCATGGATACCATCGCCGCCGGATACGGCGCTGCCGAGATAATAGGTGGATGTTTCAGGATCGAACGCACCGTTGGCAAAGGAGTATTTTCCCGTCAGCACTTTGCGGCAGGTGCCGTCCCGATTGTACTGAATCAGCACATTGCCAAAATGCCCCAGCACGTAGTCGTCATTTGGCAGGTCAATGTGCTTCAGTAGATTCATGCGGTAACTGATGTTGGGTATCTGCTCGTCGGAGGCAGTATACATTTCATTCCCGCTGCCGTCATAGGCAAATATCTTTCCGTTTTCGCCCCAACTGTTGCTCAGCAGGATATCCTCGCGGCCGTCATCATCCAAATCGAGAATCACCATACTGAAAAACCGTTTGCCGGAATTGTGCGCATGGGTGCCCAGGTCAGTCTTTTCCCACTGTATTTCCAGTGTGCCAGGATCGACGAGCAACAGCGACAATGTGCCACTGAGCCCACGGTCGGCGGTGGTTATTGCGATTTGCGTTTGACCGGTTCCACCGATATCACCCGCCCGCATGTGCCGGACAATGTAGTCCAGTTGCAGCGTGTTGGTGAGCTTACCCCCGGCATCAAGGGCGTAGAGCGTTTTATCAATACCACCGGTATATATTTGTGATTTTCCCGATGGCAATTTTACCACGCATACCTGGAACAATGGCGCGGTTTGGCGAAATGTCCACAGCGGAGTCCCATCGTTATCAAAGGCATAGAGCGAGCCGTCCGAGGAGGCAACAAAACTTTCGTCCAGGCCGTCGGCATCAATGTCGGCAACACAGAGGTCAAAGGGAAAGCCCTCGCCCGTAGCCGCCTGCCACAGCAGGGTTCCATCCGGCGTATAGCACAGCACGTCGCCATCATAGGCGGCGGCCACTACTGCGCGGTCATTTGGCTGCACCGTGGCGGGCTGCACATGGTAGATTACATGGCCGTCGGTTGAAAAACTGTTCACTACGGGATGTTCCGATGAACAGGCCGTAATCATCATCCCCAACAAAAATCCCATCCACAGCTTTTTCATGTAACGCCTCCCAGTAGTTCACACTTTTGCACATGTTACAGAATTATTGAGAAATCATTGACTACAAGACAAAACTACAAAAGTGTCCTCACGAGGAGCGTAGCGACGTGGTGATCTCGTTTTTAAATCCTGAAAAACAAGATTGCCACGTCGGTCTGCGTTGCAGCCCTCCTCGCAACGACAGAATATTGTGCATTCAATGGATTCCAGAGGTTACAACATTCTGCACCCAGTAGTACACACCCTTTTGCAAAGTCTGCAGATATCCGATCGGCAATTTATGAAATTTATTGCAGAAAACACAGGCAGGATTACGGGACCAACGTTGCAACCCAAATATTTTCATCTGGCATCGATTTCCGGGCGCTGTCGGCAGGCAAGCCGGCGCTTCCCAATCACATTTGGACCGTTATGATTTGAACAAATTGCCGGATTGTGTATATGTTAATATAGAGAAGGTCAGTCAGCCCATTATGTGGGCGTCATTATTTCATTGTTACGAGCCATATTTTATTGTATGATATGCTGGGGAGGAACCACTATAATGGAGTTTCCGGAATGAAACAGCTATTGCAATTGCATCTTCTACTCGGCACAGGGCGTTGGCTCATAATTACCGGGGCGGCATTCGTGATGACGATCCTCATGACGTCTCCTTCTGCGGCGCAGCAATATCCCTTTCGCATTTATTCCATGGAGCAGGGACTTGCCGGGGCTGAAGTTCAGGATATTATTCAGGATCAGCAGGGCTTTTTGTGGTTCGCCACGTCCAACGGAGTGTCGAAATTCGACGGGCGGCGCTTTACCAGTATTACCGAGGACGACGGCTTGATCGACAACAATGTGGTCAAACTGTACGAAGACTTTGCCGGTCGTATCTGGTGTGCCACACAGGGCCGGGGGGTGATTCGTATCAATGACACTACTGCCGTGCAGTTGACCCGGCGAGACGGTCTCGGTACCAACCAGGTCCGCACGATAGCCATCGATCATAAAGGCATTGTCTGGTTTGGCGGATTGGAAGGCGGCGTGACCCGTTACGACGGCGAATCCCTTGCCGTGTTTGGGCTCGGCGACGGACTGCCCCATATGAATGTGACGTCGCTCGCTCAAAGCGCCGACGGCACACTGTGGGCCGGCACGCAGCAGGGACTCGCCCGGTGGACCGGTACACAATTCGAGCCGTATATATTAACCGGTTTAGTGCAGCGTCCACGGGAGCCGATTATTTCAGAAATTCTACCGGAACAGGATGGTTCCATCTTTGTAGCCTATCGCACTCCCGGGGCGCTGGGTTCGGGTATTATCCGTATCGACAATTTGCAGGCGGAAAAGGTTGAAACTGAAATGGGCTTTGGTTTTATGCGCATTTTCAGGGACCGTCATCATAATTTTTGGCTGACGACCGCTAACCGTGGTGTGTTTAAAATAGACGGCGCCGAAAGACAACAGATCACCACAGAACAGGGACTGCCCGGCAATCGGGTGCAGGCGGTCTACGAAGACCGGGAAGGCAATTTGTGGTTCGGTACTGCCGGGAGCGGCGTTGCCAAGCTGACCAGCGAAGCCTTCGTCAATTATCCGGTTGGGAATGTGCGCAGTCTGCTGGAAGACAAGGCCGGCAATATCTGGGGCGGCATGGGACCAGAGGGGATCATCAGTTTATCGCAGCCGGACACGCGCCTGAGCGAGATGGGCGGTTTCATCTTGCTGGAAGATTCCAGGGGAAATATGTGGACTATCCAGCGCATGAGTTTTACTCGTTCAAACGGCAGTGAAATCAAAGAATTTCCCATCCCAAGACAAGCGTCACCCGTGAATATGACCGGTGGCGCCCGGTTATTCTGGCAGGCGCTGGAAGATGTGCGGGGTGATATCTGGATTGGCAATATGGCGGGTGGTGGAATATTCCGCATCGTTGGAGATACGGTGCATCATTATGATGAGTCCAGCGGACTGACCGGCACCTCTGTTACAGCGCTGCATCAGGACAGCAAAGGCAATGTCTGGATTGGCACCAACGCCGGCCTGAACCGTTGGACTGGAACGACATTGGAAAAAATTGAGCGTGGAATGCGCGGTGCGCGGGGGGGACGCGGGGGGCGCGAAGGGCGTGCGGGACGCAGTATGGGCATAGGGATACGAGCTGTCGGTTTTTTGGAGGATTCACGCGGTCATCTCTGGACCGGTAGTTTTGGATTTGGTATAACACGTTTTGACGGGATTGAGTTTTCCGTTTTTGGCATGGAGCAGGGATTGCGCGGACGACAGTTGGTTCCACTGATAGAAGATCGACAGGGCCATGTCTGGATATTGACAGCAGACGGCTTCAGTGAATATGACGGTGAGGCTTTCCGCAACCATCCCATGGAACATGATTTGTTTTCACGCGATATGCGCTTCGGTCTGGTGCACGATGGAAAAGCCTATATCGGTACCAATGCGGGCATCGTGCGCTTCGATCCCGAAACAGTATCACTGCGCGAGTTTACATCACGGGACGGCCTGATATCCAACGTGATGAATCCCGGCGCGACATTGGTCGATTCCGATGGAAACATATGGTTCGGCACACCAAACGGCGCATCACGCTATACGCCGGGGCAGGAGCGCACCAGTAACGTCGCGCCGCCCGTATTTATTCGGTGGATACAATCCGCCAATGAATCGTTGCCTGTTGATGCTCCTGTCAAATTGCGTTATAACCGGAATACGCTGCGGATCGCCTTTACGGGATTAAGTTTTACGAATCCGGAAGCCGTGCAATATCGATACCGCATGGAAGGACTGGAAGACGACTGGACGGAGACGCCGGATCCGACAGTGCTGTACTCCTACCTTCCGCCCGGCGAATATCGATTCACTGTTGAAGCACGGAGCAGCAACGGTATTTGGAGCGACGATCCGGCCACCTTATCGGTTACCATTTTGCCACCGTTCTGGGCGACCTGGTGGTTCCGTATTATTGCCGTTCTGTTAATCATCGGACTGATATGGAATTGGAGACAACGCGAACTGCAAGCATTGCTCAACCGGCAGCGAGACCAGCAACGGGCGCAGGAACTTTCCACGGCCTATAATATTCAGGTCGCTTTGCTGCCCAGACATGCGCCCAGTGTCTCCGGCTATGATATCGCGGGCACCAGCCTGCCCGCCCAGAGCGTCGGCGGCGACTATTACGATTTCATTCCCGTGGACGATGGGCGCTGGGCCTTGTGTCTCGGCGACATTACGGGCAAGGGCCTGCCCGCCGCAATGTTGATGGCCAATCTGCAGGGGATCATTCGCGGACAGTCGCAACTGCATGGCACAACGCAGGATTGTCTGCACCAGGCCAACAAGTTGTTATTCCGCAGCACCGAATCCAGCCACTTTGCCACTTTTTTCTACGGAATGCTGGACGTGCAAAACCACCAGTTACAATACACAAATGCCGGGCATAACCCGCCCATGAAATTCGGTCACAACGGCGATCCCGAGTTGTTGACAGCCGGCGGTCCGGTGCTGGGTTTTATGGAAAATGTGGCCTTCGAACAATCAGCCATAGCCCTGCAGCCGCAAGAGCTGGTTGTGATGTATTCCGACGGCGTCACCGAAGCCATGAATGCCGCGGAAAATGAGTTCGATGAGTCCCGCCTGATTAACGTCATACAGGAACACCGGGGTCAGGAGTCCGGAATGCTGGTAGAGAAAGTTGTACAGGAAGTACAGCGATATGCAGGGGGCACACCGCAAAGCGACGACATTACACTGTTGGTGCTGCAACGGACGTAAAGGACACGGCCATGTTAACCGGCATACATTTTCTGCTGACTTATACCTGCCTCTATCAGTGCGACCACTGCTTTTTGTATTGCAGCCCCTCTGCGGAGGGTACCTTCACCTTCGATGATATTGCAGCAATTCTCGATGACGGGCAACAACTCGGCTCTGTGGAATGGGTATATTTTGAAGGCGGCGAACCCTTCCTGTTTTATCCGTTGATGCTGCAAGGCATTCGCGCTGCGCGAGATGCAGGCTTTCAGGTCGGCGTGGTGACCAATGCCTATTGGGCAACCTCCGCTGCAGATGCCGAAATCTGGCTGAAGCCGCTGCAAGAACTGGGAGTCGCCGACCTGAGCATGAGCGAGGACGCCTATCACAATCCCGATGGCGGCGAGAGTTCTGTCCAACTGGCCCGGCAGGCAGCGGAGAATCTGGGCATTCCGGCGGATGTTATTTGCATCGAAAAACCCTGCGAGCAGCCGGCGGAATCCGGAGAAAAAGGCGCGCCGGTCGTTGGCGGCTCAACATTGTTCAAAGGTCGGGCGGTTGATAAACTGACGGAAGGATTGCCCCGTCAACCCTGGGATTCCTTCACCGAATGCCCGCATGAAGATTTTCAAAATCCGGGCCGCGTGCATATTGATCCCTTTGGCAATGTCTTTATCTGCCAGGGTTTGAGTATCGGCAATGTGCATCAACAACCGTTGTCGCAACTCATGCAAAACTACCGAGTGGAAAACCATCCCGTCTGCGGCCCCCTGCATGCAGGTGGTCCGGCGGAACTGACTCGCCAATATACTGTTTCCCATGACAACAGCTACGTCGATGCCTGCCACCTCTGCTTCACCGTGCGCAAGGCCCTCATTGATAAGTTCCCCCAATACTTGACGCCTAAACATGTGTATGGGATATCGTGAAAGGAACTTGTTTTGAATACCTGCATTAGTTATGAATATCGAGATGCTGAAAATTACAAAACATTCAAGGATGTTATCATTCAGGGGACACTGCATCTTAATGAAATCAAACCATATTTTCATGAAGAGGAATTTTTCATTCCATCAGAGGTGGGGCTGAAAGATTTGCAGCCGGAGTCATTCACACCGGTTGATCATATTTGGCATTGTGTTAATGAAATTAGTGGGACTGATGCTGAATCAGGCATTGCAATGACTGCATCAATTCTTATTAATAAATTCAAATTGGCGAAAGAATCACACTGGAATGAATTTGAAGTGTTTAAGAAAAAAGGATTGCTATGAGTGAGCGTCGGAATTGGACAAGGGATGAACTGTTACTTGCGATCAACCTCTATTGCAAAACTCAATTTGGTAGAATTCACAACCAAAATGCTGATATAATACACTTAGCCAAGAAAATAAATCGTACGCCAAGCGCAGTTAGCTATAAATTGGCCAATTTTGCCAGTCTAGATACTTCATTGTCACGCAAAGGTGCATCGAATGTTAGTAAGCTAGATAAAGAAATTTGGAATGAGTTCTTCATGGATGGGGAAGCCATTGCATCCAAAAGTGAACAGCTTCTCGATCAGGTGAAAAAACAATGTAATGTTGAAAATAGCGAGTATCAATCATCAAGTACTGAAACCGAAATAACACGGGAAGTAAAATCGAGGGTAACACAATCATTTTTTCGGAATATGATTCTCGCATTATTTGATTATAGGTGTTGTGTTACAGGTTTATCCATAAACGAATTATTGATCGCAAGCCACATAATTCCTTGGTCAATGGATGAAAACCATAGGATGAATCCACAGAATGGCTTGTGTTTAAATGCAATACATGATAAAGCATTTGACCGAGGATTAATGTGTCTAAGCAATGATTATAAAATCATTATATCGAGTATTGTAAAAAAACGTCAACTGAGTACATTCGAAGAAGATTTGTTATTGAAATATGAGGGTAATAATATTTCTCTTCCGCATAGGTTTCTCCCAAATCCTTCATTTTTAGAATATCATCGTGAACATATTTTTAAACATTAAACATCACTCGTAATGCAGATAACGCTATGATAGCCCATCATTTATGGTGGGCGAAACACAACTGGAATCTATACCGGAGTAGCAAAATGCGATTTGTGGTCTTATTACTGTTGTTGTTTGCAGCCAGCACCACTTATGCCGCCGACCACCATGTTGACGCCGCCTCCTCCCGCACTGGCGACGGCAGCCAAAGTGCGCCTTTTCGCACTATCACTGAAGCCGCGCACATCCTGAAACCCGGCGATACCTGCATTATACATGGCGGCGTGTATCATGAAACAGTACGCCCAGCCAACTCCGGCACAGCGGACAAACCAATTATCTTTCGGGCTGCCGGTGACACACCCGCAGTCATCATGGGTGCCGATCCCGTTCCTAATACCGGCTGGCGCAGCGTGTCCGGTAACATTTGGGCGGCGAAAATTA
>Ga0233437_1006200_pt1 | contig 12412 bp, 5 predicted proteins | sample SI_122_August201_FD_182714 | JGI IMG/M metagenome (GOLD analysis project Ga0233437, IMG submission 182714) | Seawater microbial communities from Saanich Inlet, British Columbia, Canada - SI_122_August2016_200_MG | ecosystem: Environmental > Aquatic > Marine > Inlet | place: Canada: British... | reverse complement strand
GCCAGGAGTTTCGGTTTCACCCATTTCTGGAATGTTGGGCTTTCGTGCAGCTATGTTAGCTGAAGTACATCTAGTTAATTGCCGAATCCCTCAAGATAGCTTGGTTGGAGGAGTTGGTTTTGGTTTTTCTCACATTGTAGGAACGGCACTTGATTATGGGCGTTATTGTATTGCTTGTGGGGCTGTTGGATTAGGGCAGGCTTGCTTGACGGCTTCTTTACATTATGTGAATCAGCGTAAGCAGTTTGGTGTTTTGTTAAAAGAACATCAGCTTATCCAGAAAATGATTGCCGATATGGTGAGCGAAATCAAAGCTTCTCGTGCTTTGTGTATGCAAGCAGGACGCTTGAGAAATGAAGGGAGTCCTGAGTCAATTATAGAAACATCAACAGCTAAGTATGTGGCTTCAAAAATGGTTAATAGAGTGGCTAGTGATGCCGTGCAAATTCATGGTGCAAATGGGTGTAGCGAAAACTATCCAGTACAGAGATACTTTAGAGATGCAAAAATTATAGAGATCATTGAGGGTAGCTCGCAAATTCAACAGTTAATGCTTTTTCAATATGCAAATCAAACCTTTCTATTCGACCAAGAATGATCTTTGGAGATAAAAATGACTAACGAAAATCAGAACAAAAAAATCAAATGTGTTGTTTGGGATCTGGATAATACCATTTGGGATGGCATTCTTTTAGAAGACAAAGAAGTTAAGCTTCGAGAGAATGTTATTAATGTGATTAAAATACTGGATGAACGTGGGATTCTTAACTCTATAGCAAGTAAAAATGAACATGAAATTGCTTTAGCTAAGTTAAAAGAGTTTGGTATTTTAGATTATTTTCTAGCTCCACAGATTAATTGGAATCCTAAGTATTTATCTATTAAACAAATTTCAGAAGAATTAAATATTGGAATTGATACATTTGCTTTTGTTGATGATCAAATGTTCGAGTTAGATTCAGTGAAACATTACTTGCCTGAAGTGCCTGTAATAAATGCAGAAAACGTGTTCCAGATTCCTAAAATGCCAATGATGCAGGCTGTTTTTATAACTCAAGACTCGAAGCTACGAAGAAAAATGTATATGAACGACATTAAAAGAAAAGAGATAGAAGATTCATTTGCTGGCTCACAGCAGGATTTTCTTGCTTCGCTTGAAATGAAGTTTAGTATTGAGCAAGCAACAGAGGCTGATTTACAACGTGCGGAAGAGCTAACGCTTCGTACTAATCAGCTAAATTCTACGGGCTATACTTATTCGTATGATGAGCTCAAGGAAAAGCTAAACTCTGATGAATATTGCTTACTTGTTGCTAGCCTTGAAGATAAGTATGGAACTTACGGTAAGATAGGGCTAGCTTTAATTAAAAAAGAAAGTGATACGTGGGTTCTACATCTTCTGCTCATGTCTTGCCGTGTAATGTCACGTGGGGTTGGTAATCTTATGTTAAGTTACATAATAAATCAGGCCAAACAACAAAATACTAAATTGCTGGCATACTTTGTGCCTACCGATAGGAACAGAATGATGTATATGACTTATAAGTTCGCTGGTTTTCAAGAAAAAGAGAAGATAGATGACCGAGTTGTTTTAGAGCACGATATGTTAGATGTGCATGAAATACCTTCTTACGTTACACTATATGCGACATCCCTTGGAAAGGATGACGAAGTATAAACTATTGATTGCAATCCAAATTATTTTTTATCTGATGATGATATTAGGTATAAATTAAATCTTGCCTACGCCTATGAAAGCATTATACCTGGTAAGATTAATTTATTTGAGTAATAACTAAAACATTGAGCTATAGAAAAGTGCCAAAGAAATTTATTAAAAAACATTTGTCAGGTAACGATAAGTTCCGAAAAAACAAGCTGCTAAAATGGCTTGGGCCTATATTGCTTAATCCGTTGCTGTGGCATTTGCATCGGCGCAATGTTGCCAAGGGCGCAGCTATAGGCGTCTTTTGTGCTTTTTTACCAGTTCCAATACAAATGTTTTTAGCTGCGATTTTCTCAATCATATGGCGTGCAAATTTACCTGTTTCACAAGCATTGGTCTGGATATCAAACCCTATCACAATACCTATTATGCTAGTGGCGGCTTATAAAGTTGGCATTTTAATCTTAGGTTTACCCGCTAGTAGGCCGGGATTTACAATGACAGCCCACTGGATATCAAATGAGCTGGCGGTTCTTTGGAAGCCAGTATTACTTGGCTCTGTTATCTGTGGAGCGGTGGCTGCAATACTAGCTTATTTTTTGGTGCGCATATTGTGGCGATTATGGATTGTTAGGGAATGGGAAAAAAGAAAGCGCCGCCGCAAAGAAACTATTTAAAGCCAGGCTGAATAATAATTTTGTATGTATTGAGAAATAATTTCATTCATACTCATAAAACCCTTTTCCGCTTTTACGTCCAAGTAATCCCGCATCAACCATTTTTCTTAGTAAAGGGCAGCAGCGAAATTTAGAATCTTTAAAGCTATCAAAAAGTATATCTAGGGAATCGACTACAGTGTCAAGACCAATTAAATCAGCAGTTTCTAACGGCCCTGTCTTGTGCTCATAACATTTTTTGAATATGTCATCTACCTGTTTTGCGGTCGCAACTCCCTCATACACTACATATGCGGCTTCATTCATTAGCAGATGCGAAAGTCTATTTGATACAAAGCCAGGTGAATCATTAACAGTGATGCTCGTTTTCCCAAGTGTTTTCAAAAAGCCTTCAATACTTTCAATAGTAGTGTCGCTTGTGTGATAGCCTTTAATGACCTCTACAGTATTTTTTAAACTCACCGGATTCATAAAGTGGATTCCAATGGTTTTATCTTTACGGTTAGTATTGTTAGCTATTTTTGTAATAGGAATACAGGAGGTGTTGGCGATGAAAATTGTTTCTTTGTTACAGATGCCATCCATTTTTTTATAGACATCTTTTTTTACTTCCCAGCGTTCAACTACGTTTTCAATAATAAACTTACAGGGTTTTAATTCTTGATAATTGGTCGTAAACTCAATTCTTGATAAGGTGGCCTCTTGAGTTTCTTGTGGCTTGTCTTTAGCAAACAAGTGATGAAATCTTAAGCTTTGGGCGATATTGGTTTTTGCGGATTCTAGTGCGGCAGTAGTAATATCGACTAAAATTACTTTATATTTCGCTTGTGCTAGCGACTGAGCAACGCCACATCCCATAACACCAGCGCCAATAACTCCAACGTATTCTTCATGCATATCGGTTTCCTACCTTTTCATGAGTGATTAAATTTTTACGACCAAACCATAGTAGTCCTAGAGCAAGTATACAAAAAAAGAATTGAATTAAATAGATGTTTCTAATGCTGATTATTTGTCCGCCAAGATAGAGCAAAATATAGGTGCCAAGAATTATTACTCCAGCAATACTGTTAAAGCAGGAATAAACTCTTGCTTGAAATTTAAAATCCGTTTTTCTCTGTGCAATGGTGAGAAGAATCGGCCATAAAGCAAAGCCGAAACCAATTAAAAAATACAGTAATTTTGCTGTCGTTATACTAGAAACATTTGAAAACATGAAAAATGCAGCAGCTAATAGCAATAATAAGAAATGAGCTATTTTTATTGATCCAAATCGATCTGCTGCCCATGGAATAAAAAAGCTTCCTATTATGGCTCCCGTTGAAAGCATGGCTTCGATGTAACCAAATTCTTGTGCGTTGGTATGTAAAATATTTTTCGCAAAGGGAGCAAGCAAGGCTGGCATTAGCATAATCTGCGTTAATAAGAATAGTTGCGCAGTATAAATAAGGATAAGGTTCTTGTTAGCAGAGAGGTAACTTAGGCTGTCAGTAAAATCTTTTATAATTCTTAAGCGTTTTCCCTGTTGTGAAATTTGATAGCAGATCCACTTCTTTTGTATTAATATTAAGGCAGTTCCTGCGAATAAGAAAAGTATTCCCGTGATCATGAAGACTGTAGAAAATGAAGTAAATGCTATGATAAATCCAGCTATTCCCATCCCGATCAGTCCGCCCACTTCATAGGAAATGTCTATTGTTGAATTAGCGTATAATAGCTTTTCTTGGGGGAGTATTTCTCTAATGAAAGCGATGCTTGCAGGTTGGTATAGAGCGAAAAGTGTACCTAAGAAGAAAGCGAGGAGGTATAGGCTAGTGAATGATGTATGTAGATGAAAGCTATAAGTTGCCGCAAAAAAAAGTAGGCAAGCTGCCCTTAAGACTGTTGAGAAAAAAAGAAGCCACTTTTTTCTGTATTGTTCGGCGAGCACGCCGGCAAGCGGTCCAAGAATAATGTTGGGTGTCCAGAAGGATAACATAAGCCCAATTATTGCTGAAAAAGAAGGGCTTAACGTAACCGTCATCCAGCTCATTCCAATGTAACTTAAACCATTAGCTAAAGAGGCAATTAGGCAGCTAAAGAGATATAGAGAAAAAGCGGGATTTTTAAATAGGGTTAGTCTTGCCATTAAATGATTCATTGAAATGTGCTCATAAGTATTGTTTCTTATCTGAAGATATAGCGTTTGATGTTTGTATATTGCTAGATCATTGATTAGATTGAAGAAAGTGGTTGATATCTTTTATTTGAAGTAATCTTAGCATATTTGCAAGTATAAATGAATTTTTTGATTGGTTTTTGACAGATTCCTTTGACTTTTTGGGTGGATAATATATACTCTCTTCCAGCTGCCCGCAATCAATCTAATGTATAGTACTTTATGTGAAATCGTCCTGTATGTTTGTCTAAAATAGCACTTACACCTTCTCTCGTTTAATGATAATCTGATCGAATTTATTCTTTTTGCCAGCAATGGTTTGAAACATGAAAAACACTAAGAGGTTAACTTATGGATGTAGACGAAATAAAAAAGAAATTAAAAATATTTTTTAAAAAATTTATTGGAGAAGTGGAGATCGATGAAGATGAGAATCTATTTAAATCTGGTCTCGTCAATTCGCTTTTTGCCATGCAACTTGTACTCTATATAGAGAAAGAATTTACTATTTCTATTGATAGGGATGATTTAGATATGAAAAATTTTAACTCCTTGAATAATATAACTAGTTTCATAAAGAAAAAGTTAGTTTAAAGGCGGTATAGAATGACATTGAACTTAGCTTCGCCATATACAAAAATCTTCTATATTGAGTATCAACTTGATCCATTAAGAAGTGACTACAATATCGTTTTTGATCAAACGATAGTGGGTGATATAAATATCATTCGTTTAGAGCAAGCACTAACTCGATTAGTAGAAGATCATATATTGTTAAATAGCCACCTCTCTTTTTATGATGACGAACTGTACTGGGAAAAGAACTCAACTATTTATCCGCTAACTGTATATGAGAATAATCTTAATCAAGAAGCTTTCGTTAAGTCATCTTTCAATTTAGAGCAAGGCCCTCTTTATCGGTTCGCGCTTTTTAAAAACAAGGAAGAGGCTTATGATTTAATTATAGTATTACACCATGTACTAATTGATGGTTCATCTATGGATGAATTTGTAGGTTTAGTTTCTTCATACTATAAAGATGAGAATTTTTCTATTGATACATCGTTACAGTATGAAGCGATCTTGCAATGCAACAAAAGCTTGACTCAGAAATGTAATGCTGTAGTGGAATTGGCCGAGCAATGTTCGGATCATCCTGTATTTATGCAGTATCAAAAATGCGCAGCGCAGAATTCATTACCTGTTATTAATACAGGCATGAAAAAAAGTATTAAGGAGCTGTGTTTTAATATTTCTAATTCTAAATGGGACGCGCTTCAGCAAAGTATAGGTGCGCGTGCTAATCACTTTTTAGTTTTTCAATTGATTTGGGGCGTTTTGATTCATAGACATAGTAATCAAGAATATACCCATATTAGTTATCCTGTTCGCATCAAAGAAGGCGCCGATTTTAAGTATGGTGCCCATATCAATACAATGATTTATCCATTGCACGTGAATAAAGACGACACTTTTTTGAGTATTTATCAATCTGCTCTAGACTTTGTTGGCAAGTTGAAATTCTCAAATGGGAGTAAGTTAAACTATCTGCCCATTTATGATCTTCTAAAACGTATTCCTATAGAAAAATTTAATGCAACTTTCTGTCAGACGAATTTTAAAAATAAAAAATTTATTTTTTCAGATTGTTGTGTGCACATCAATAATCGATACAATATTGATATAGCTGGTAGTCATTTATCTTTAGGTTATGAATTAAATGAGGACGGCTTTTCTTTTAAGCTTTTCTATAGAGAGGATCTTTTTCACTTAACCCAGGTTGAAGAAGTAGTTAAAGAATATCAATTATTCTTAGACTATATTATTGCAACTCCCCGCGCGAAATTAAAAGAGCACCCTTTAGTTAGCAATAAAGTATATGAGCAGATGTTTCATGTATGGAATCAAACTGATAGAGCATACCCAAAGGATAAGGTGATTCATGGATTATTCGAAGAGCAAGCGGAAAGACGACCCGATAATGTTGCGCTAGTATTTAATGAACATGAGCTGACCTACAAAGAACTTAATGAGAAATCAAATCAGTTGGCTAGATATATCAGAAAGGAATATAAAAATCATACGAACGAAATGTTAGGGCCAGATGTATTGATTGTTCTATGTTTGGATAAAAGTATTGAAATGATCATAGGGATTTTGGCAATTCTCAAAGCTGGCGGTGCATATGTATCGATCGATCCGAGTTATCCGGATGATAGGATAAGCCATATACTTAAAGATTCAGGAGGGAAAATTCTTTTAACGCAGGCTCATTTAAGGAAGAAGTTAGAAACTATTCTTTCGGAGATAAGGCAGGTTGAGGAAGAGGAGGCTCAATTAATCGCATTAGATGATATGGTATATACAAATGAAAGTAGTGGTAATTTGGCATTAGAATACAGAGCGCTAGATTTAGCCTATGTTATTTATACATCAGGAACAACAGGAAAACCAAAAGGAGCTATGTTAAATCATAGAGGGTTGGTTAATCTCGTTTTTGACCAGAAGAGTAGATTGGGAATTGATGAGCAAAGTCGCGTGTTACAGTTTGCTTCATTAGTATTTGATGCTTCTGTGTCTGAAATATTTTGTGCTCTTAGTTTTGGAGCAAGATTATATATATTAGATGAGGCAAGCAGGTATCAATCAGAAGTTATTTCAGCATGCTTAATTAATAATAAGATAACGTTTGCTATTTTACCTCCTGCTATTTTGGGAGTTATAGCTGATGGGCCATATAATTCATTGAAAACTTTAGTTGTTGGTGGTGAAAGTTGTCCGCAACATACTATAAATAAGTGGGTTTCTGGTCGTAGTCTTGTTAACGGGTATGGTCCAACAGAGTGCACAGTATTTACGACTATGCATTTTTATCAAGAGGGGGATGCAAACAATATTGGTAAACCGCTGTCTAATGCTAAGGTTTATATTTTAGACTCAAATCTACTGCCCGTTCCTGTTGGAGTGGCTGGAGAGCTGTACATAGGTGGTGCGGGTTTGGCGCGAGGTTACTTGAATCAACCAGAGTTAACAAAAGAGCGTTTTATAGTTAACCCGTTTGCTACTGAGTCTGACAAAAAATTAGGTTACACGGTCATGTATAAGACGGGGGATTTGGTGAGATGGTTGCCTGACGGTAATATAGAATATATTGGACGAAATGATTTTCAAGTGAAAATACGCGGAATTAGAGTGGAACTGGGAGAGATCGAAAATATTCTTTCGGGGTGTGCTGGTATTAAGCAGGTCAGTGTGCAAGCAAAAACAAGGAAAATGTTTGATGAGAGTGGTGGCGAAAACATTCTCAATAAATATTTGCTAGCTTACTATGTTTCAGAGCAAAAGATTGATGATGAGGTGTTAATCGCGCGCTTAATGAAAAAGTTGCCAGAGTATATGATACCAAGAGATTTTATATGGCTTGAATCATTTCCTTTGACGGTTAATGGTAAACTGGATTCTAAGGCGTTACCAGACTCTGAGTTTAGTAATGTTAAGGAGAGGGGTTACATGCCTCCTCAAACGGAGCTGGAGCATCAGCTTTGTAAGATTTGGGTTGCATTGCTAGGGCTTGATCAAATAGGGATTCAAGATGATTTTTTCAGAATCGGAGGCGATTCTATTCTCTCAATACAATTAACTTCAAGATTGAGAGCAAAAAACTTGCACTGCAGTGTTAAAGATATATTTGATCATAGGACAATTGCTCGTTTAGCGAAGTGTTTAACAGAAAAAGAAGAGCAAGTTATTAGTAACGCTGAGCAAGGTATCTTGGTGGGCGGATTTAACCTATTACCAATTCAGACCTGGTTTTTTGATCAAGTAAAATCAGATATTTTTTCTTCTTATCAACATTGGAATCAGTCCTTCTTAATTAAAGTTCCAGAGTTAGATGTTGATCGATTAGAGCATGCCATTGAAAAGTTGGTAACACAACACGATGCATTAAGATTGCAATTTCCTACGTGGAAAAAGAATTTGCAACAATGCTATCTAAAAAAGATCAATATTCCTAAGCTTAAAATAATGAATGTTAGTCATTATAGTCAGATAGAAATTCACAACAGACTGACCCAATGGCAAAGTGACTTTAATATTGAAAAAGGACCTATGTGGAGTGTGGGCTATTTACATGGCTATGCTGATGGAACAGCCAGAGTTTATTTTGCATTGCACCATTTAATCATTGATGCTGTTTCATGGCGCATCATAGTTGAAGATTTGAAGACTTTATATGAAGGCAGGAAGCTAACTGATAAGTCCACGAGCTATCGCCAGTGGGTGGAGGGGTTTAGTGCGTATGCTGAAAAACACAGCCAAGAGATTGCTTGCTGGGAGAGGCAGTTAGTATCGTTACCAGATTATAAGCAGTATTTACCAAGCGTGATCCAGCAAGAAAGTCAGCGTTTCTCGCTTACTTCAGAAATGACTCAAAAGTTATTAACGCAAGCGAATCGTGCGTATCATACGGAAATCAATGATTTATTATTAGTGGCTTTAGCTTATACGCTCCAACACTGGCAGGGAAGTAATATTCAAGGTATTACATTGGAGGGGCATGGCCGAGAGCATTTAGATGAGACTGTTGATTTAAGTCGAACAGTAGGTTGGTTTACAAGCTTATATCCTGTGAAGTTGGAGCTTAAAGAAAATCTGAGCGAAAGTATTAAACATATAAAAGAAGCTTTAAGAAGTATTCCTAATAAAGGAATTGGTTATGGCGCTTTACACGTCCAAGGAGGTGAGTTTCTTAAGGAAGCTGTTTTACCACCAATTAGCTTTAATTATCTCGGCCAATTTGATAATAAAAATAATTCTTGGTGTCTTGCTTTCGAAAATTCTGGAACTGTTACCGCCTCGAATAATAGTGACACAAATATTATTAATATTAATGGAATGATTACAGGCGGGAAGTTAACTTTTATTTTGGTAACTAAGCTGGGCAAAAGAATAACGTCAACATTGGCGACTACATTCAAGACGCAATTAGAAGAGGTGATAAGTCATTGTATTGAAAATATAGAACGTAAAGATGAGGTCTATACACCGAGTGACTTTGAAACTGTAAGAATCTCACAAGGGTTATTAGGTAGGCTGCAACTTGCAGCAAAAGAACGCGGGACTGAAATAGAAGCTATTTATCCAGCCAATAGTTTGCAAGAAGGTTTTATATACCATGTATTAACTCAACCAGATGATGATGCTTATAGGATACAGACGCTATTCGATTATCAACAAGCTTTAAATATAAAAAACTATAGAAAAGCCTGGGAGTTAGCTGTGGAAACATATCCAATGTTAAGAACAGCTTTTGATTGGGAGGAAGAGTTAATACAGGTTGTCTATAAGCATGGAATCTTGGAGTATAAATATCATGATATTAGTCAATTAAGAGATAAAGATCAAAAAGAAAAAGCCATTAGGGAAATACAAGAAAAAACAAGAAGAGATGGATTCGATTTAAGGAAAACACCGCTGCTGAAGGTTCACGTACTTAAGCAAAGCGACGAACACTACACCATACTCAAAAATGAGCACCACAGCATATCAGATGGATGGAGCTGCCCAATTGTACTAAATAAAGTTCATGCTTATTATCAAGCATTACAATTAAATCAGAAGGTGGAGATCTGTGCAGATGATACATATTTAGCCGCGCAAAAATATTGTTATAAGCACGGTGAAAAAATCGAGAAATATTGGCAAGAAACAGTATCGAAAATGAAGCATAGCAATGATTTGAATCCGTTGTTAAGTAAACAAGTTAATCTTGATGATATTAAACGTTTAAATCGAGCTGAAGAAGTAGGCTTGGAGTTGTCGGGGCATTCTTATGATCGACTAAAACGTCTGCTAGAAGAGCAGGGCTTAACGATGAATGTGCTACTTCAATTTGCTTGGCATAAGCTGATTCAAACATATACGCAAGATGCTATGACGATTGTTGGAACGACGGTTTCGGGGCGAGATTTACCAATATCAGGAATAGAAGAGAGTGTAGGACTTTATATAAATACCCTACCTTTAATGGTGGACTGGCATAATGAGTTAACGGTGCGGGAACAGTTGCAAAATATTCATCAAGGCATTACGAGTCTAAATAGATATAGCTTCGCATATTTGAGCAAGTTGCAGCCTAGAGGGCAGCGATTGTTTCATAGTTTATTTGTATTTGAAAATTATCCATTGCCTGAAAAAGATGCTGACGAAGCTAATTTAACTGCTATTATGCGCCAAATAATAGAAAAATTAGACTATCCATTGGGCTGTATTGCCTATGATGTGGGTAACAAACTTCATGTTCAATTAAAGTATGATGAAGAAATACTTACTAAAGAAAGGGCATGCGAACATCTTTCAAAATTAAAATTAATACTAGAGGCGCTGCCAGGTAAAATCAATGATCCACACCATAGTATTAGTTTATTAACGAAAAATGAACATCAGCAAATCATGTGTGAATGGAATCAAGCTGACAAAGATTGCTGCATAGAGGGAACTTTTCAACAGTTATTCCAGAAACAAGTTGAGCAAACACCGGGGTATATTGCAGTAAATCATGATGGTCAGGAGTTTAGTTATCAAGAGCTTAATGAGGCAGCAGAGCAGTTGGCTGCAAGACTTATTGAGCGTGGCTTGATGCATCAAGGGATCGTTGCATTTTATATGGATCGGGGTATTGATCATCTGATAAGTATGCTAGCTGTCTGGAAGTGTGGGGGGGTATTTGTTCCCTTGAACCCGTCTCATCCGCATGAGCGTAATCAAGCTGTCTTATCAGAGATAAGCTTGTTTTTATTATTAACTACAGGTAGCTATCAGGAATCTGCAAGCCAGTTTGTTAAAGGGTCACAGATTTTAGTGGTAGATGATTCCACGGCAATAGCAAGCCAATCATGGGAGCAGCTTTGCTTATCTTTAGCAGTGTTACGGCCTGAAGATACAGCCTATATAATTTTTACTTCGGGTTCAACTGGAGCGCCAAAAGGTGCAATGGTACGTCACAATGGCATGCTTAATCATCTATATGCCAAGATTCATGATTTTGATATTAATGAGACATCACGAATAGCACAAACTTCTACACAAACTTTTGATGTTTCTATTTGGCAATACTTTGCTGTTCTCTTGGTTGGTGGGCAAACGGTAATTTTTAATGATGAAGAAGCATGGAATCCTTCCGTATTGTTGCCTTTGCTTGAAGAAAGAAGGATTACTATTTTTGAAAGTGTACCATCACATTTTGCTGTATTACTGGAAGCACTAGCAGTTGAGCCTAGACAGTACAGCTTTCCATGCTTACAGCGGTTAATGATGAATGGAGAAGCTTTACCATTAGCTTACTGCCAGCACTGGTTTGAATTATATCCTAAGATTTCTATGGCAAACGTTTATGGACCAACAGAGTGTTCCGATGATGTGACGCATTATTGTTTTAATTCAGTAGATGATTTGGAGGGAGCTTATGTGCCGATAGGTGGGCCTGTACAAAACACCCGACTTTATGTGCTAGGTAATGCATTAGAACTGCTTCCAACAGGTGTCCCGGGTGAGCTATATGTCTCGGGTATTTGTGTGGGACAAGGTTATGTTGGTTTGCCTGATAAGACAGCAACAAACTTTATAGCAAATCCTTACGCAGCAGATGATGTAGACCATCAAATCATGTATAAAACGGGTGACTTAGTACGCTGGTTGCCAGATGGGGTATTAGAATACTTAGGTCGAGATGACTTCCAGGTTAAAATCCGTGGTCAACGGGTAGAGTTAGGTGAAATAGAGTCGCAGCTTTTAAGTCACGAAGCAATTCATCAGTGTGTGGTGACGGTTCTTGGATCAGAAAACAATCTCTTGCTTGCCGCTTATTATGTGGTGGATAAAAATATAGAATTTAGTGAATTTGAATTACGT
>Ga0233437_1006199_pt1 | contig 12415 bp, 12 predicted proteins | sample SI_122_August201_FD_182714 | JGI IMG/M metagenome (GOLD analysis project Ga0233437, IMG submission 182714) | Seawater microbial communities from Saanich Inlet, British Columbia, Canada - SI_122_August2016_200_MG | ecosystem: Environmental > Aquatic > Marine > Inlet | place: Canada: British... | reverse complement strand
ACGTGTTGCATTGTCGTCATCCCGCTGAGTAAAATTGGAACATCTTGTTTATTCCAGAGCCACTGCAAAGCACCATCTGCATAGGAACGTTTCACAGTGAATTTCTGCCATAGTTTTACGATTTCTGCAGGTGGATCTTTAGCCAATTGCCCGCCACGTAACGGCTCCATGATTATAACTTCAATATTGTTTTTGACAGCATATTTAAATCCCTTTTCACCAGCTTGAAATTCTAGATCCATATAATTATATTGGAGCTGACAAAACTCCCATTCATCATAAGCATCTACAATCTCTTTAAAAACTGAATACGAATCATGAAAGGAAAAACCGATATGTTTAATTTTTCCTTCAGCTTTCTTTTTTTCACACCATTTAAGAACACCAAGATCTTTTATATTCCTCCATGATTTTGCATTTAAAGCATGAAGTAGATAAAAATCGATGTAATCTGTTTGAAGTTTTCGTAATTGCTCGTTAACTTGTTTATCAAAATCTGCCTCTTCTGTTATAAGCCAGGCAGGAAGTTTTGTTGCTAAAAATATTTTCTCTCTTAAATTTCGTTTTTTTAAGTATCTACCCACAAAATTTTCACTTTCTCCCCCATGATATGGTTGAGCTGTATCAAAATAATTTATGCCCTGTTCAACTGCATGATCCAGCATCTCTTCAGCTTTTTCTTCATCGATCATTTTTTGGTTTTTTTCTAGAATTGGAAAGCGCATTGTTCCAAAACCAAGAATTGAAACTTCTTCTCCACATAATTTGCGATATTGCATAATTACCTCGTGATTATTTTCTTTTTTCTAGTATATTACTAATCTTCTTGAGTTCTAGCAAAATATTTTCCAAAGGATTTTCGTCAGTATTTGGAGCTTCGATATTTTCTTTGGTTAATGATCTGGATTCTGTAAGATCTGATCTTAATTTTTCATGCAACTTATTCCAGTTTATAAGTCCTGCAAGCTTTCCTTCATAGCCAGTTTGATTTTGAGATTGTCCTGCAGTTTGAATTTTGATTGAACCAATTCCCAACCATCTATCGTAGAGTGTTCTTTCCAGCATAAAATCTGTAACCATTCTGAAAGGGATATTCTGGTTGATCTTTGTTAAAATTCCTTTATTTATTACGATCTTATCACTTTCTATAAAGTAAGATAAATTTTTGATCCATAAGATCATAATTGGTGCAGTTATTATCCACATCAAAATAATTGCAAGAAACACAATTCTCCAAAGATAAAAAGAAAACTGAGCAAAATCTACACTACTATCTAAAGCTGGGATGATGTGTAATAGTCCTGCGAAAATTACAATTACAAATGATAATGTAGTAAGTGTTAACCACCCTTTTGTGATCAGCTTTTTGTCTGGTCTAATTTCCATTTTCTCCTCCTGTTTACTACAATATTATTTATTGTGTAAATTATTAAGGCCACCCACACAAATGAAAATCCAATTAAATTACTTCTACTTAAATCTTCTTTGAAAATAAACAATCCAATAAATAACTGCAATGTAGGAGCTATATATTGCAAAATTCCCAAAGTAGTTAATTCTATCCTGCGAGCTGCTGTTGCAAATAATATTAGTGGAATAGAGGTAGCAACTCCTGCAAAAAATAGATAGAAATTTTTTGTAAGTGAAACATGCCCGAACGAACCAATTCCTTTGATCTCAAAATATATCAACATTGCTGTTGCAGGTAGGAATAGTAATAGCGTTTCAAAGGTAAGACCCTGTATAGAATTCAGTACAGCTTGTTTCCTTAAAAGTCCGTAGATACTAAAAGAACCTGCTAATACCAATGCAACCCACGGAACTGAACCATAAACAATTATGGTGTAGATAATTCCAATAAAAGCAAGTGAAATCGCTATCCAACTCCATCTATCGGGACGTTCCCTTAAAAAGAACACACCTAACATTACACTGAGTAAAGGATTTATAAAATATCCTAAGCTTGCTTCAATTGTTCTTCCATTATTAACTGCCCAAATATACGTGAACCAATTGGCAGAAAGCAAAACGGATGTTGTAAAAAAAGTTATAACCGTTCTCTTATTTTTAAATGCACTTTTTAGCCAGTTAAAGTTTTTCCTGACGATCTGAATAAATAGAAGAAATACAAGTGACCATGATATGCGATGGCAAAGAATTTGAAAGGCAGGAACATCTTCCAGAATTTTCCAGAAAAGAGGAAGAAGTCCCCAAAGCACATAAGCTCCTATTGCAAATAAAGCACCTTTACTCACATAAGCTCCTTATTTCTTTTCCATATTTTTTTGATATTTTTCCCACCATTTTTTATAATATTTTACTTTTGGATTAAAATCAGTTACAGAACACTCTGTTGGAGGATATTTCCCATCGATAAAACCTTGAATCATATACATTGCTTCACGACCTATTGTAGACATCTCACCTTCTGGCCAATGCAAGCTTTCTGTTGATACCACAGGAGCACACTCTTTTTTAGATTCGATCTTATTCATTAGATAGTTTAAACACATTTTTAATGCCCAATTGTCTGCAGAAATATGAGGAACGATAACAGGTTCTACACTAGCTTTTTCTAACATTTTAATTAAGTTAGTTGGGAAAATTTTCTTCAGGTTAATTGGTTTTTGACTCTTTCCATTCTTATAGTAAATGTTATTTATAAATTCAGTATTCAGATATACTTTCCATAAACCATTCCGTTTCCCATTCACATACTCACCCTCATATCTTTTATTCTTAATTGTCTCAATCCAGAAACCTATATGCAAACCATTTTCATAATTCCCTTTTCTAATCAAAATATCATTATCCCAAACTTCTTCCAAACCGTTCTTTTCTTTATCAAAATATTCTCGCTCTTCTTTTAGTTTTCCATGATTATATATTCGTATTTTACCAGCATAAACACTAGGAAATTCAGAGATCATTTTTCCTTCAAATTGAAGTGTTCCATCTTTGTGGTAATCGCGAACGATACCCTGAGGAACACCATCTTCATATTCTGCGATACGATAGTATGTTGCATCCTCAGCCAAATTACATTTTTTAAAATTTGCCCACATAAATGTAATCCACTTACCTTGTTTATTACCATTTTCATTTAATTTGTCTGGTTGTTTAATTGCAGTTGGGAATTTCAATGAATAAATTGATTTCCCATCTGAATTAATATACCTCCCTTCACCTACTCTATTACCAGTTACATATTTTATTTCGCTATAAGCACCATTTTTATAATCGTAAATTGTATATGAACCGGTTTTTTTATCGTCCCTATATTCAGTCTTTTTTCTGATATTACCATTTTCGAGCCAATTAATCCATTCCCCGATTTTCTTATCTTTAGAATAACTCCCCTCATTCCGTTTATTACCATTTTTATAATGCTCGGTATAATGACCATTTCTAAAACCATTTTCAAATTTTACCATTGTTTTAATTGAACCATTATCAAAATATGTTTTCCAGATTCCAACCTTTTTGCCAGCAATGAAATCACCCTCCAGAATAATCTGACTATTATCATTTGTATATATCCAATGCCTTTCTTCTTGATAATTAACTAAATTCCCTTTTCCTTGAAGAGGGGAGTACTTAAGATCTGAGTATTGTCCATCTTCACAAATTCCTTCCGGCATGTTTTCTTTGAAATAATTGATATGTAAGAGATTTCCATTTTTAACTTTATATAATCCTTTACTTGTATAAATAATCAATTCCTCAGATGAATTCAGAAATATTCCGAAAGGTATAGCATAAGCTAAAACCGTTTCTGTAGTAGCTTTTTCATCCTTAATACAAACCAAATCCATTTCATTTTCATCATCCCCGACCTCCAGAATCGCCCAAATAGAATTATTCCAATCTACAATAAAAGTTGAAACATATAAATGGATCTTCGAAAGATTATATTCTATTTTCTTTAGATTATTATTTTCAATTTTATAGAATGAACCTTCTGAGAATAACCACACAATATTGTCAGGAGTTGTATAAATATTAACACTCGAGGCATCATATATAGACCAGATTTCATCAACAAAACAAAATATTGAGTATCCGGAAAACCAAACTTGACCTAATTGATCTACAGCAATATCAAATAGAGGGAATTGAAGTTTAGAAGTATTCTCTTTAGTATACTCTCTCCATTTCTGATCTTTTAAGGAATATATTGCATTCTTAGTAAGAAACCATTTTCTTCCTGAAGGAGCAATTGCAGCTTCAATCATCTCATTACTTTTTAGAATTGAATTTGTTTGATTATAAATGTGCCATTCAGAATCATGAAAATGAGCTATTCCGTTGTTTCGCAACAAAACCCAAATTGAATTTGGATTTTCTATCAATATCTGTTTAAAATTGTATTTTGAATTTGTAGTATCTGAATTTGTAAAATAGTAATTTGTTTGTTTTGTTATCGAATTATAATGGATTAATCCACATGCTGTACCTAACCAATGGTTCTCATTAACCTCTGCATATGCAGTTATATATTGCTTTTTGAAATATGCAGCCCATTCATTATTTCTTGCAAAAAGTATGTTAGGAACAATTAATAATATACAACAAATTAATATTATGATCCTAGATTTTATGATTTTATTCTTTTCTATGTTTTACTCCAACAATCCAAAATTATTACTTGCTCCACCTACAAAAGTGGAGCAAGTACATTACTATGCTTTCACATTACACACGATATTCTTAAATCTGGCAGGAGCAACTCCATGAGAGAGATGCATAGCTTGTCCTGGTTCACCTTTTCCGCAATGGAAAGTTCCTTGAAAGTCCCATTCTTCTTCACCGCAAATGCCGTCACAAGCAGCCCAGAATTCTGGAGTGATCCCAAAATATGTTGGTTCCTTTACAATATGCTTAAGTTCACCATTTTCTATTTTCCAACCAATTTCTGTAGTAAATTGGAAATTATTTCGGTTATCATCAATACTCCAGGTTTTTGTGAAATCTATATAGTATCCATTTTCTGTTGATTTAATAAGGTCATCTAAACTGCCTTTACCTGGTGCTAAACAGAAATTTGTCATTCTTATAAGTGGAATATCATCAGCATAGGAAGCCAGCATATTAGAGCTTGGCTGTACACCAAGTAATGCTGCATTTTCCTGAGAAGTTTGCTGATCAACCAGAATTCCATTTTTCACAATGTCTACCGTTGCACCCGGTGTTCCTTCATCATCTACAATATGATAACCCATTCCACCTTTGTTTGTACTATCACTATAGATATTTACGAGATCAGAACCGTACCTAAAATTCCCAAGCATATTAGGTTTTATGAACGTTTTGCCGGCATAGGAAATTTCCTTGCCATAAATTCTATCTGCCTCCGTAGCGTGACCGGCTGATTCATGCAATTGCAAAGCGAGATGTCCACTTCCAATAATTATGTCAGCTCGTTCTTCTTCGATACGTGGTGCATCTAAAAGTTTTATCGCTTCCTCGATGATCACGTCAGTATTTTCTTCCATTTTAACTTTTCTTACTTCCTCAAAACCACCACGTCTACCGTTCATATGTCCAGGATATGTACGGCACATAGATTCCTTTCCATTCGATGCCAAAACGTACATCATCGGCATTGTGTCATAAACCAGCGAATCCACGAAAGTTCCTTCTGTATTAGCAAAGATCTTGTATTGTCTGTAGAATTCTGTATAGACATTTGAGTAAACGATCTTCTCATTTACAATAAGTTTTTGGGCAATTTTCTCGTGAAAATCTATCTTGTATTTGTCATCCATTAAAAAAGGATCTTCTATTGGTCGGAACAGATAGCTGTCTTGAACTGGTTTTAATTTCCTAAATGATGCAGGTTCCTTGCGGAATTTACTTCCCAATCTGGCATTGGAAATTGCTTTTTTTATTGTTTTATCTATTGATGTTTGTGTGAGAATCGTTGTTCCTGCGAAACCCCAGCAACCATCTGCAAGAACGCGAATTCCCAAAGCTAATGAATCCATATCGGAACCAAAATATTTTAGTTTTCCTTTTTCAAAATATATCTGCTGATTATCGGTATCTGTAAAACGCACATCAGCATAAGTTATATTCTGAGCGTTCAATTTATTGATTATATCATAGACTAATTTTTTCATGTTATACTCCTAGACCGTTTTCGTGGATGAACTGATTTTAAATCCATTCACTTTCACATGAGGCATTCTTGTGCTGTATATTCCAAATTCACCATAATTACTGGAATAAGGAATCGTGTAGGATTTATTTTCGATCTCTACTATTCCTTTTATGATATCAGAAATTTTCTCAGTAAAACGCAAGTTATTCACAACTTTTGTAATCTTTCCATCTTCTATCAGAAATGTTCCATCTCTTGTTAATCCGGTTATGGATGTCTCTTTTCGATTGATGAAATTCATATAGTGTAAACTAGAAATATATAGTCCATTCTTAACCGAACCGATCAATTCATCCAAGCTTTTATCTCCTGTGTTCATAACCAGTGCAGCACCTTCTGCTCCGTTTTTTTCCATTTTGAGTTTACGCCCGTAATAATTATCTACAAAGAAATTTTTGAATACTCCATTTTGGATTATTGGAAGTTTATTGTAAATATGACCATCTCCATTATAATCAAAATTTATAAGATCAGGATGATGAGGATCATCTGTGATCGTTACATTTTCAGGGAAAATTTTCTCATCAATTTTACCTTCAAAAAAACTCTGTTTAGAGTCTAAGCTCGAAGCACCTATGCTGCTTTCCAAATACATAAAATACTCACCAATGCAACGTGGGGCAAGAACAATTTCATATTTACCAGCTTCAACATCAACAACTTTTCCTGTAGCAGCTATAACTTTTTCTACCAAGTTGGAAGTGAATTCTTCCTCTTTGAAATTATCAAATTTCTCTCCACCGTAAGCTTCTAAAACTGTAACTTCATTCTGCTGATTTACCGCTTTACATTCCAAATAAATTGGAGAACTTATCTCACGCTTATTAAGTCCGTTGCTATTTACAATGTGGAGTGTTCGATAGTTACAGATGAATGTTCCATAGATCTTAAAATTATATGGTTCTACAGCTTGTGAAAATTTTTCAAGAATATCAATTTTCTTTTCCAGAGATACTTTTTCGATGTTGTTAGTTTTCTCTTTTTCTGTAGATTTACTTAGATCATCTTCCAAATCTACAAAATCGGGATCTTCGGGTAATTGATCAATCAACTTAAGAACATCATCTATCTTATTCTGAAGGATCTCTTTGGTTGGATCCTTTAATGAAAAGCTGTAAGATTTCTTCTCCTTGTAGATAGTTGTAGAAAGAGAGATCGATGTTTTAGAGATATTGTAATTGATCTGACTTTGATAAAATCTTAAGAAATCGGTTTCCCAGATCTTGTAATGAAAATTAAGTTTCAATTGGGGATATTTCTCACAGATTTTGATCAGTTCATTTTGAAATTTCATTATTCCTCCTGATTATTTATTAATACGACAACTGGAAGTACGTAATAAATTTTGTAAATGAAAATTGTTAAATGTACTTTTTTAATTGACTTATAATCTTTTATATTTAGTTTATCTATAATCATCTGAGTGAAATTTTGTACAATAAAAATTGAATGCATTTATAAATAATCTATGAGGTTATTATGAAGAAAATTATTACCTTTTTATTTATCATTATTGTTGGAATATTATTCGCAAATCCAATAGAAGCTGAATATTTCAGTGAAATATATTTCGAGGGAGATGAATGGCAAATAGAACTGGCATATACAGAATTATTTGGTGAATGGGGATTTGACAATTTAGATAATCATAGGTTAGTAACTAATTATGGAATTTCCAATTTTAGAAGTGGTATAGACTTAACTAACATTTCAGTAATAGTAATTAATCAGGATAGCCTGCTTACATTTTTATATATTGATAATACTTCTGACGATGTACGTCTAGAGCAGTTCATTGATAATGAGTGGATAGTGATCGATCATGCAATCTGGGGTTCTTATCAACCATTTATATTGTATGAGGGACAATCTCTCATTAAAATGTATTTTTATGATTGGGGATATATTCGTGTTAAAGATAATGAACCGACACTAGGTTATGAACCATTTTATAGTAATGCACGAGGAACTCTCTCTGGTAGAGTTTTCGATTCGGATAATAACCCAATTTGTGGTGCAGAGATTAGTATTATACCATCATTCTCTCCAGATGTTTATACTGATGAAACCGGATATTTTGAAATGGTAGACATGATTACTATGGTTTACCAACAATTGTATATTTCATATAATGAATTTAGTTTAGAACCGCAAGGTGAGTATTATGTTGAACCAGATTCAACAACTTATTATGAATATATTCTTGATATCTCAAATACTACTAATAATCAATATGAGTTGAAAAATTTAATAACTATTTCAAATTTCCCCAATCCTTTCAATCCTACAACAGAAATAAGTTTTGAAGCAACAAATTTACACGAAGAATCACAAATCGAAATCTATAATTCACGTGGTCAAAAAATCAACCAATTTTCAATATTCAATAATCAATCTTCAATAACATGGAACGGTACAAATGAAACCGGCAAACAAATTCCATCAGGAGTATATCTCTACAAACTTGTTTCCAACGGAAAAGAACTGGCAGCAAACAAAATGCTACTGTTAAAATAATTGAAACATATAATTATACTTATTCTGTTGTTTTCTGTAAAATTAATTTCTGCTCAAGATTTGCAGTTTTATCAGGAAGATCTCAACTTTAAAATCGAAGAAAATTACTTTCATGTAAGTGGATTGTATTATTTTAGAAACACGACCAGTGAGAAGATAAAGCGACGTCTATTTTATCCATTTCCACAAAACACAATTTATAGTAAAGCGGATTCAATTTTTGTAATCGATCTTCAAGATTCTCTTGCAGAAGTTAATTTGCAAAGCAATCTACAAGGTTCATTTTTTACCATTCATCTTGCTGCCGATACAACTGCAATTTATTATATTGGTTACAGGCAGGAACTAAAAGAAACAAAAGCAGAATACATTCTAACAACAACTCAAAATTGGAGAATCCCTTTTGAACAAGTAAATTATACATTAAAGTTTCCTAAAGAATTTTCGCTTGACTCAATTTCATACATGCCAGACAGTTTGCGAGAAGAAAGTGATAAATATATCTTTTTCTGGCATAAAGAAAATTTTATGCCGGATAAGAATTTTATAGTAGATTATAAGAAATTGGAGGAAATTAGTAATGGAAGAAAACAATGAAATATTTGAAATTAAATTAAAAGAGAAAAAAGAACTGGAAAAATTAGAAAAAATTGGTTGGGGATTATTCCTTGTAATGCTTGGTGCAATTTGGCTTTTCCCAGATTCAGTAGTTCCGGAAGGTACATTTATGTTCGGAATTGGAATCATCCTTCTTGGAATAAACCTAATGAAATATTCTAAAGGATTTAGAGTTAATGGCTTCACTATTTTCTTAGGTATTGTAGCATTATTAGCAGGTTTATCCAGTTTATTAGGACGTCCCGTAGATATTTTCCCACTTATCCTGATCCTCTGGGGAATTAGCATCATTTTTGGTATTGGTAGAAAGAAAAAAGCAAAAAGGAGTTAACATGTCCAAGAAAGTACTGGTTCCCATTTCTAACGGGATCGAAGAATTAGAAGCTATTGGAATTATCGATACTTTGCGTCGTGCAGGTGCTATTGTTACAATTGCTTCTGTAGAAGAATTACAAATAACTGCATCTTGTAGCACAAAAATAGTTGCTGATACACTAATCAAAAATTGTGCTAATGAACAATATGATTTGATCGTATTACCTGGTGGACTTCCCGGTGCAGAGCATCTTCGCGATTCAAAAGTTCTTACATCTCTCCTTAAGGAACAAGCAATAAAAGGAAAATATTATGCTGCTATCTGTGCCTCACCTGTTGTTGTGTTACAGTTTCATGGTTTATTAGAAGGTAAAAAAGCAACTGTTAATCCTGCTTTAGCCAATGATCTTATAATAAAAGACGAGATTGAAAAGCGTGTAGTTGTAGATGGAAACTGCATAACAAGCAGAGCAAGAGGAACCGTTCTGGAATTTTCTGTAAAGCTTATTGAATTATTATACAACAAAAGTAAAGCTGATCAGATAAAATCTGACATGCTTTCCCAATAAAACGAAAAGATAAAACTATTGACATTAGAATCTTAGAAAAAAATATTGCACAGCAGTAATTAATAAAGTGATTATTAAGTTAATAAGAAGCAGGAGATAGATGATGAAAAAAGGAATTCACCCAAAGTATGAGAAGGTAACCGTAACATGTTCATGCGGAAATACTTTCGAGACAAAGTCAACAGATCCAACAATTAGTAAAGTTGATATCTGTTCAAATTGTCACCCTTTCTATACAGGAAAACAAAGATCAAGAGCCAAAGAAGGCCGTATAGAAAAATTCAATCAAAAATACAACGTTAAAGAAGAGAAATAAAAATTTTATTATTGTCGCACCACAACTCTATTATTTAAAATAGTTGTGGTGCGTTTTTTTTAAGGGATACATTAATGGATAGAAAACAAATTGAAGTTGGTGGACAAGCGGTTATAGAAGGTGTAATGATGCGAGGTCCAGAAAATCTCGCAACAGCTGTACGCCGAAAAGATAAAAGCATCGAAATAAAAAAAACACCCTTTGTTAGTAAAACCAAACAAAATAAATTTTTAGGATTGCCTATAGTTCGAGGATTTGCATCATTAATAGAAATGATGATAATCGGTATTGGAACTTTAAATTTTTCTGCATCTCGAGCAGAATTAGATTGGGAAGAAGAAAAGCCAAAAAACAAAAAAGAGAAGTCGAAATCCCGTGAAAAATTTGAAGAAGTAATAAGCTATGTTTTTGCTTTTGGTTTAGCTTTTCTTTTATTTGCATTTTTACCATATCAAATTGCCGAATGGATGAAATTAGGAAAAGGAAACATTTTTTTTAACCTTTTTGCAGGATCTATTCGTATTATATTTTTTGTACTTTATGTTTGGATAATTGGTAAGATGAAAGATGTGAATCGCATCTTTGAATATCATGGTGCTGAACATAAATCGGTATTTGCTTACGAAGCTAAGAGCAAACTAGATGCAAAGAGTGTTCAGAAATTTACAACTTTCCATCCTCGTTGTGGAACCAGTTTCATATTTTTTGTTCTACTTATTTCTATTTTAATATTCTCGATTGTTGATACAATATTTTCATATTTCTTCGGACATCCACATGTAATTTTACGCCTTGCATATCATTTATTATTCATGCCATTTATTTCTGGAATTTCTTATGAAGTGCTTAAGCTTTCTGGTAAGAGCATGAAACATCCTTTGGTTAGATTGATGACTGCACCCGGGCTTGCCTTGCAGCGAATTACAACTCAGCCACCAGATGATGAGCAGATAGAAGTTGCAGTTATTGCTATGAAATGTGCATTAGATCTCGATATTTCTGAATACGAAAACATTACATTTATTGATAATGAACCGCAAAAGGTAAGTTAAATTATTATGATCCCAGAAGAAAAGATATTAACCCTTAAAGAAGAATACAACCTGCTGAAAAAAGATATCTATGACCCAGCAAAAATGTCTGATCAGAGATTTTACAGCAAGATATCTAGAAGGTTTAAAGAACTGCAGGAGATATTAGATCTTTATGAGGTTTTAAAGGGTTACCAAACAACAATAGAAGAAAATAAAGAGTTAATAAAAACAACTGATGATAAAGAACTTATTGCCTTAGCAGAAGAAGAAATTACTGATGTTCAAGAAGATCTTAAGAAGAAAATTGTAATTCTCAGAGAACTTTTAGTTCCTAAAGACCCTAATGATGAAAAAGATGCAATTATTGAGATACGAGCCGGAACTGGTGGAGATGAAGCTGCATTATTTGTAGCAGACCTTTACAGAATGTACACTTATTTTGCCGATAAAAACAAATGGAAACTTTCTGTCATGTCTTCTAATCCAACAGGTGTAGGCGGATTAAAAGAGGTAATATTCTCACTTTCTGGAGCAAACGTGTATGGAACCATGCGATTTGAAAGTGGTGTTCATCGAGTTCAAAGAGTTCCCGAAACTGAATCTCAAGGTAGAGTTCATACATCTGCAATTTCGGTAGCAGTTCTACCGGAGGCTGATGAGATAGATGTAGAAATTAATCCAGCAGACCTGAAGATTGATGTTTATAGAGCTTCGGGGCATGGTGGACAAAGTGTAAATACAACCGATTCTGCAGTTCGAATAACTCATGGACCAACAGGACTCGTTGTAACATGTCAGGATGAAAAATCGCAATTAAAAAATAAGAACAAGGCTTTCAAAGTGCTTCGCTCAAGATTGTATGATCTTGAAATGGCAAAGCACG
>Ga0233437_1006198_pt1 | contig 12419 bp, 11 predicted proteins | sample SI_122_August201_FD_182714 | JGI IMG/M metagenome (GOLD analysis project Ga0233437, IMG submission 182714) | Seawater microbial communities from Saanich Inlet, British Columbia, Canada - SI_122_August2016_200_MG | ecosystem: Environmental > Aquatic > Marine > Inlet | place: Canada: British... | reverse complement strand
CAACATGTTGTGTTCCTTCTGGTGCTGGGACATATTTTTCAGAGTTATAAAAAATTTCTCGCTGTTTCTTGACAAAAGGCAAAAAAGCATTTACTTATCCCTAGATTTCGCCAGGCTTATAATATTCCTTAAATTCGGATTCATAAGCGGTTCTCCACCGCCATGGACAATTACCGAAACCTTTTTATCCCATGATCCGATTTCTCTGATCACGGGTTCCCATGTATCTTTTTTCATATTTCCAAAAGGCCTATTTACAAACCCTTTCGGCCCGTGCAGGGCACACCCCAGACAGGACATATTACACAATGCACTGACCTCTAAAATAACACTGGACGGGATATGTAAACCTTTTTTTTTATACATTCGTGGTTTTATACAGCTTAGCCACTTTGCATGAACCTTTGAAAAAAATTCTTCCAGACCCTTTTTGAGCGGGAATGGTAACATACCGAATAATTTTTTAATGACCATCTTTATTACAGAGCCCTGTAAAAATATTTTATTATATAAATTGCTGAAACCGCCAATGCCAATGATAAATTCGATATATTCAGACCGCCTTCCAATGAAGATACCATAGCTGCTCCGAAAAAACCGCTAACCACCACGGCTACTATGACATTTACGAGCGCGATCACCCACATGGCAATATACAGTTTTTCCATCACAAAGAGATCAAAACAGACTGAATACAGGATGGTTAAAAGCCCTGCCGTGATAAATATTGACCATAATACCTGATCAAGAGGCGCAAGTTTCAGCGCAATTATTGCGCAGAGAGGGAACGATATAAAAAATTTATTCAAAATGGACAGGGATATAAACAGAAAAAATATCGGCTTTAAATTTTGGAAAAAAGAATAAGTATACCGGTCTTTCAGTATAGCAGTCTCAGATCTGTTTTTGTATTTCACTGCGTGGGGCAATGAAATCAGCAGGACGGTATTAACAGGAATCAGCAGCAACTCAATCGCCCTTACTGCTAAACCATATAAGACTGTCTGGTCCGAGGAAAAATATTCCATCCTGAACAAGGGCTGACGTAAGAGCAATAATATGCCGCTGGTGGTCAGGCCGATGATTGCTCCCGCTTTGCAAAGCTGTCTGCACTTTTCAAAATTCCATTGATAAATGGGATGCCAACCGGGCCGGCCTAAAATCCACCAGAAAAGGCATAAAAGTAATGATTCAACAATAAAATGAATCAGTACAGCATATTCAATCCCACTGCCGGACCACAATGATATCCCGACAAAGGCAACCAGCAAAACCCGTGCGCAGAATTGGCAGACGGCGATGGTAAAAATATTTCCCTGGCCGATAATGACGGAAGACAAGGCACTGCCAATGCATCGCACGCCAATGACAGGCAGGGTATAAACCAGTGTTAAAACAAACAATGATTCTGAAAAAAAAGACCATATAAATAAACCGGCAAACAAAATACACATCCCCACGCCTTTGACCGATATGACCATGGCAGATATGGCAAATATGTCTTTTTGCTGAGCGCTTTCCTTGATGAGAACATGATTCAGGCCAAAATCGATCATCATACTGCCAAGGGTCCAGAAAGCGGTAAGCGCCATATAGGTGCCAAGTAATTTCAATTCACAGATTCTGGACAGACCAATGAAAAAGCATATCTGCAAAAACTGCTCTGCAAATTGCAGCAGACTGACTTTACCGGCTTTTGACAATAGTGATTGCATTGATTAACTCAATAAATCCTTGGCTACCTTGAAAAAAAGTTTTCTCAGTTTCAGGCGGATTTTTCCCATTCTTCCTTTGTTGGTCAGACATTTTTGGATGGCATCTTCATGTTTTTTTAACACGGTCCAACGGGCATCCAGATCTTTTTTTGTTCCAAAGGGTATTTTTTCCAATGTTCCGTGAGAATGCTTCCTGTATAGTGCGGTCCAAATTTTCACCGGAGAAAAGGAATATCCTTCTAAGGCAAGCCGGATCCAAAGATCCCAATCTTCAAAGATATCAAGGGATTCATCAAACCCTCCAATCGCTTCCAGGGCTTTTTTACGCACAAGCGCACCATGAATGGGGAAAAGATTTTCCTTAAGAAGACGGGATAGGTCAAATTCCGGACAGGGCAGCTTCGTCTTTCGCCCTTTGTCATCTTGTGCAATAACACCGCTGTAGACAATAGAACACCACGGTTCTTTGTCCATTGCCGTTATAAGGTTTTCTATATGAAAGGAAGAAAAAAGATCATCATCATCTAAAAATGAAATCATTGTGCCTTTTGCATGTTTCCACCCAAGATTTGCAGCATGGCTGCGGTTGAAGCATTCCTGCGTGGTGAAAACGCGAATAGGGACTCTTGGAGATGGCGGCAGATCCGGTATGGATGAACCATCATTGACCACAATTATTTCCATGCCCTGCCATGTCTGGTCTAAAACGCTTTGGACGGCCTGAGCAACAGCCCCGGGTCGGTTGCAGGTCCTAATGATGACACTGACCAGGTGATTTTGCAAAACAGGATTCAGATGGCTGGATTGCTTCTCATCCTCCATGATTAACAACGGCATTTTTTTGACCTCATCACCTGAAAAGAAACGGAATGCTTCTGCAGAATCGGCTTCCCCGGGAAGGCTCAACGCCCTGAATGCATTTAATCCCATGATTCGCTTTTTATAATTTTTTTGCTTTAACTGGGATTTAAAAGCTGACAAGGCCCGCTTTTTTTGTTCCACTACCATTGTAATATCCACCAACAGATTAACTTTCGGCAGGGGCTGGCTTTCATAAAATGCAATATTCATTTTCCGTGGAAGCCACGGAACAAGCCGAATAAACAGATGAGAGGCCGCTATATGATCGGGATGGTGCTCATATGGGGAGGGAATAAAACAAAGGTCCGGGCTCAGCTCATTTACCAGGGATTCCATTTTTCCCAGCAGAATGGAATTCACCTTAAGACCCCGGTCCGGCTCCTCCCATATGATTAAGGCATCCGGGCTAATTCCCATGATCTCCATGGCATTTTTCAATTCTTTTACCCGCATGGATGCAAGGGCTTTTCCCTTGATGCCGTCCACGGGTATCTTTGCACCGTCGGTGAGCAGCAGGATGTGAATCCGAGCCCCGGAAGCTGCATATCTGCACAATGTCCCGCCGCAGCTTATGGTCTCGTCATCTGAATGAGGGGAGACAACCAGAATCTTTTTCGCAGGTATCCATCCTGCCTCATAGGGCACTCGTTTCATCTCCGGCCATGCATCCGTATTTTTCTTGTGCAGGCCTGAAATTTTTTTACATATCATTTTATGCCTTCACTATTTTTTCAATTGATTCGCAAATTTTCCCGGCAAAATATGCAAATGATTTTTTTTCCTGTTGTTCTTTAATCCCTTTTGCCCAGTACAGGGGTGAATGTTCATAAATCATGGAAACTGCCTTCATGAGAGATTCAGAGGTATTTTTTTCCGCAACAATGCCTGTTTTGGGATGGATCTGTTCACCAAGCCCTCCCACTGGAGTTACAACCACCGGCCGTTGCCTGCCAAATGCAAAGGCCGCCATACCGCTCTGGGTTGCCTTCCTGTGGGAACAGAGCAAAAGATCATGTTCATCCATTAATTTAACCAGGTTTTCATCTGAACAATATTCCGGAATAACCCTTATTCGATTTTTAAATTTTTTTTCCAGCACCCTTATTCTTTTTAATATTTTATTATTATAAACATCCCCTGCAATGGTCATTTTCAGTTTGGAATCATGGTTTAAAAGCCCCAGACCGATTTGTTCCAAACCTTTATATGATTTCATGCAGCCCGCCAGAAGAATTTTGTTGGACCAGGCATCAAGCTCTCTGACCGGCCACCTCTCCCATTCATAATACGGATGAAACAATGATATTTTCAAAGGATATTTTTCCCGGCGTTGATCCCGGGTAAAATCAGATAAAAACAAGAGCCCATCCGCTTTTTTCATTACATTGGTGGAAAACCAGTCCCATATGCCTTCCCTGTCATGGGTTTGATAGTTATGACATAGAAAAATCACCGGGAAGCCTGCATTGGAGAGAAAGTGGACCATGACCTTAAAACATGGCCAGAACCAGAAATGCCACCAGGAAAAAACAATCGCATCCGGTTGTAAGGTTTTGATATGCCGATATGTTTTCAACCACGAAAAAGGATTGCATGTATCAATCATCTTCTTTCCCACTGCGGGTTTGAATTCGGGTGTATCCTGGGATTGCCCCGGAAAAAACAAGGCAGGGTATTGGCGTGTAAACCCTATGAGATGGGTGTCAATATTTTTTTGGGTCAAGGCCTTAAAAAGTCTCACGTTAAACAGGCTGATCCCGCCCCGTAACGGCCAGGAAGGGCCGATGAGAACTATTGTTTTCAATCTTGCCATATTATTTTTTTTCCATTGGCCCGGGCATGGATTGACAAGAATGACCACACAATGTCTTGATAAAAGGAATGGGCTGCAACCTTGCCTGGCTGTAAACAAGTAGTTCTGCCAGAAGCCCGGTACACATAAGCTGCATGCCGGTAAATAAAAACAATATCCCCATCAGCAACAACGGGTAGCGATCCAGAATATAGCCATACACTATTTTAAGATATGTTATATAGCAGCAGATGAGAAATCCCGGACAGATTAACAGCAGGCCAATGCCGCCAAAAAACCGCAGGGGATTTAAGTTATTATGCATCAAAAACAGAACGGTAAACATATCCAGGCCGCCGCCAATGGCCTTAAATGGCGTGTACTTTGTAACCCCTGCGATTCTTTTTCTGTGATGAACCTGTTTTTCAATGACCTTCAAGCCTTTGCCGTGCAGTAAAATAGGTAAAAACCTATAATGACCAGCATATATGGGGACATCTTTTAAAAATCGTGACCGTACTATTTTCAGGCTTGCATTGATATCTTTGATGTTCAAGCTGATGATCGTTCTGATAATAAAATTAAAAACCAGGGAAATAAACCGATAGAAAATGGAAGACCGGCGTTTTTTACGCCATCCCACAATCATATCGGCATCTTGTTTTTTTAATGTCTTTAAAAGATGAAAGATATCTTTTGGATCATCCTGTCCATCCCCATCCATGAAAACAATATACCGGCCCCTTGCATAGGAAATTCCCATTTGCTGGGCAGATGCCTTCCCGTTCTTTGCGCAAAGAACTGCAATGGTAATCTTTTTAGGATTTTTTTGATAAAGCCCTTGTATGAGTTCCGCTGTCCCGTCATTGCTTCCATCATCCACATATATGATTTCAAAAGCAATATCCTTTAACTGCTCCAGCAATTCTTCATGAACTAACCTGAGGGATTCAACCTCGTTAAAAACAGGGATTACGATTGATATTTCAGGGGATTCTCCATTCATGACTTATATTTTTATCCTCAATATTCCGGTTATTTTCCTTATGATTTCATAGATAGAAAGCAATCCTGCCATAAATCCTTTAAATTTACCGGTACGCTCCGGTCTGAACAGGCTTGCCAATGCTGCCAGCAAACCCAATGCCATTCCTTTGATAAAGACGGGGCCATTTGCATATGCATCCAAAAGCCGAATATAATTGCGGGCCATCAGATAATTGCGCAAATAAGGATCAAATCCCTGAGAAACTCTATGCCAGACAAATGCTTCAGGGTCAATCAATAATTGATATTTTGCCCGGGATGCTTTCAGACAAAAATCAACATCTTCTAAATAGGCCCAGTATTTTTCTTCCATAAATCCGATATGCCTGATCATTTTCAATGGTATTGCCATACAGGAACCACGAATAAATTGTGTAGGATACTTTTTTTTAAAATCTTTGGGTATCTTTCTTATCCGAACAGCTGTTTCCTGCCAGACCACATCCCCTCCTGCAAAAATAATTTCAGAGGTATGCCTCTTTTTTTTATCATCATCTTTATTCATGGCAAATTCAATACCGCCGAAAAGGCATGAAAAAGTGCCGGCATGCCAAAGAAGCCGTAAAATAGATTTCAAAGGAGCTTCAACATCGTTATTTAAAAGAAGAACTGTTTTTTTTCCCAATTCCATGGCTTTTTTCAGGCCAAGGTTTACTCCTGTTGCAAATCCAACATTTTTTTCCTGGGTTAGTGTTATGACATTTGAATTTGGGGAGAATCTGTATCTGTTTTTGGGGTCATTATCTATGAGTATAATGTCCGGGGTTGCACCGGAGTGATAAAAAGATGAAATACAATGATGGGTAATATCAGGATTTCCATAATGAAGTATGATAATGGCACTTTGATCAATAATTTGAGAATATATTTTTTTTTCCATATCCTGTTATTGCTTGGATTTAAGACTGTTTAAATTAGAAATCACCCCTTGATTAGCCGGCCATAATTCAAGCGCTTTCTCCATTATTATCCTGGCTTTATCCAATTGGTTTATATGAATATAAGCAAGACCCATATTATTGAACAGCCTGGATAACACCCAGTTGTCTTTAGCTTGGAAAAAATTCACCCGATCCTGAAGTGCAATAATATCATTGTATCTTTTTTGCTTGAAAAGGGCTGAACTTAAATTCAATGCAGCAATATGGCAGGTAGAATCTGATTCCAGGCTTTTGAACCACAAATCAACGGCCTTTTTTGTCTGTCCCATCATATTTAAAGTATAGGCCATGTCATTTAACCGGTTTGCATCATCCATTGCCCATAATCCCGATTCCATCCCTTTTTCAAGATACAGGAGGGCCTGCTCCCATTGTTTTGCCATAATCAGTACGCGAATGAGTTCCAGATGGTTTCTTATGGGGTGACGCTCAAGGGCCAATGATTCCTTGAGCAAACCAATTGCCTCATCAAATTCATTGTTTTCCTTTGCCAGTTTGGCTCTTAAAAAATATCCCGCATCATCATTGGGCCAGACGTTGCATAATCGGTTGCCGATTTCCAGGGCTTTTTCAGGCCGGTTTTCACCGAATGCAATTAAGCCTTCAATGAACAGCCTGTGCCTTTCCAGCAAATGATCGTCCTTCTGGACAAAGTCCAAAAATTTTTTGGCCTTTGCTATATCCTGGTCATCCAAGGCAATGGATGAAAGGCCAAGATATGCATAGGAAGAAGGTAGTACAGCCAATGATTTATTGAAAGCATCAAACGCCTTTTGCTTTTTATTATATTTTAACAAGGTCATGCCGTAATTTGTCTGGGCTCTGGCACAATCAGGATTGATACGGGTAGTACGTTCCCAGAAAACAAGATCATCCTTCCACCATTGCAAGTCATAGCGCGTTTTTGCTGAAAACCCGATAAGTAAACCCAAAATCAATAGCCAGGGAACGACCTTACTTCTGACGTTTGTCTTAAAAGCAAAAGACAAAGTACCCGATAGAATACCCCAGATTACCATAACTATCCCAGGAATCGGCAAATACAGGTAATGAACGGCAAAACGCTCCACATGAGGGATGATATTAATCATAGGCAAAATGGTAATTATAAACCACAACCACCCCTTGATGGCCAGAACAAATCCCGGTTCCTTAAACAGCCTTAAATTCTCCCCTCCAAACCTTGCGGCAATACTGATCCCGGAAAACACAGTCACTGTCAACAGAGCCAAATGGCCGCTGATATTATTATAATGGGATATGATATCAAAAGATTGCACGGAATTATCCACTGCCAGATTTACCGGCCATACTGCAATATAAAAATACCGGATAATAAATAGGCAGCAATTTTCGATATGAAAGAAAAGATTATTACCCATCAAACCTGTTTTCAGAACAGGCATGGCCATACCCAAAGTATAGGCAAGAAGAAGCAAGGTCCCTGAAACCACCGCGATTAATATCAGGTAGAATACCCATCTGGGCATGCTCGTTTTTTCACTATTTTTTCCTTGAAAGCCTATAATCCAGGGTTTAAAAATAAATACGGCAAAAGGAAGTGTAATGCCTGATTCTTTTGAACCGGTTGCAAGAAAGGTGAAAATAAAAAGCCCGGCCCATGCCGGACCGAACCGGCGGGATTGATAGAGTTTAAAAAAAAACAAGAACCCTGCAAAATAAAAAAATGAAAACAAAAGATCCCTTCTTCCCGATATATAAACCACCGACTCGATCTGCACGGGATGAACGGCAAACACAATGCAGATACCCATAATAAGAATCCAGCTGCCAAATGCCAATAAAATAACATTCAGCAGATGATACACAAGGTTTGACACATGGAAGGTAAACGGTTCCATTTTACCGAAAAAAAGATCAATAACATAGGACAGGTTCCGAAAAGGACGATATCCAAAGAACCAGGTCTTGTGATCGGCTGCCCAATTGGAATGGACAAGCACCTGCCAGTCATCAAATAGAAAAGGGCTGTTCAGCCCCGGCATGAACAACCAGATCGAAAAGGCAAGAAGAACCGGTAAAAATATATGTATGGGGGTTATTGTCTGCTTCACGGTATCCTGCATTTTCTATATGCCTGGACCAGGCCTTTTAAATAGGCGATTCGAAAGGGAAAAAGCAAGCATGGGATCATCAATTTATATCGTATGGATGAGTCCTCATACCAGAGCCGTTTCAGGTCCATAAAAAAGCGTCCAAACGCCAATAGGAAAACTGCCGCAAAACCAAAATTCAATAAAGAACTCCATGGCAGGGAAGGATCAATTTTCCGGGCAGCAAAGGCAATAGCGCCATATCGTATTTCCCGGTTCCATATGGATGAGATGTTTAAGGGAGGATGGTGAAATACTGCAACATCAGGGTGATATCTGATATATTTGCTACCGGATGATATCCAGTGTGCCAGCAGCCGATCCCCGCCATAGCTGTAGCCTGAAACCACAGGGTAGCGGGTCAATATTTCAGAAGAGACAAACAGATTGCAGCCCGGCGCATTATTCATGTTGCCGGCCTTGATTGCCTGGAACTCCCCAAAATCCATGACTGCCACAAGTTTTCCCCATATATTTTCCGGATGAACCACCGGCCCGGTTACCGCCCTGTGGTTCTTTATTCGACTTAATCCTGCGACAAGCCATCCGGGAAAAGGACGGCAATCATCATCCAGAAAAGCCGTCACCTTGCCTTGTGCATATTGTATACCCAGATTTCTGGCCTGATCGGAATTACCAAAATCAGATTCAAGAACCTGCCAGTTTACCCATTGGCCGGGTTTTTTCAATCTGCATCTATGTTTCATCATCTCAACTATGTCTTGTTTACACTTGTCTGCCACAAAAATGCATTCCGCTCTATAGTTGTTTAATCGCAAACCAAGCAAAGCACAGAACAAAGACTCAAAATTGTCAATCCCTGTATGCACCGGAATAATAAGGCTGATATCCACACCTAATCCATGTCGGGCAACTGACAAATTTCCCATGACTAAAAATCGCCATCCGCCATTGTGTAAAAAATATTGTCCGACACCCATTCCAGTGAAGGTTTGGTATCATACAAACTTCTGAATGTCGGAATAATTTCCAACGGCAGGGTTACTGCTTTATATCCTGTAAAAGCAAAAAGCCTGCCGATTATATATAATATTTTACGAACGATATAGGCTGGCTGGCGTATGGGGGTAAATCCCAGGGAAAACAAGGTATGAGTGATAAAATGATTATCCGGCAAAAGCACTTGGATTTTCCTTATCCGCCCTTTGTGAAGCATTTGACGGAGTTGCAAAATAAAGTCTTTGATAATTTCTTTGGAATGAACAACAAATATATCCACAATTTGAGCCACTTTATTTTCACGGGAAAAAACAATATATCCCTTTAATTTATCGGAAACTTTTGAGTAATACCCCCAGATTTCATATTTTTTTTCGGGATGGTTTATAAATCGCCAATCCAGAAAATCTTTATTTCGAATGACGGAAAAAGGATAGTCAGACAGACAGGTCTTAAACAGATCATTAAAATCGGTATTAATCTCAAAAACCCGGTCAATTCTTCCTTGAAAGAGTTGGCCGGAAACATTGTCTTTTGTGAACCTGTAAGATAAAAACACAGGATTGGAAACCCGATTATAATTCAGGTATTTATTTCCCAGCTTAAAATGAAAGATGCCGGGAAATCCATAATAATAATTATATTCTCTTCTCTGCCCATAATGCTCAAAAAAAAACTGAGCCGTTGAAACAAACAACCCCGTTCCCCTGTACAAAGGATGGGACATGCTGTCCATGAGCTGAGTTATGTTTATGATCGTCCCTTTATAATTTGCTTTATAGGGGACCCCGGCAAAAAAGGCTATAATCTTGCCGGAAGACTCTTCTTCGCAAAGAAATATCTGACAGCCAAAGGGATTTTCCAGATATTTCCAATAAAAATAAGGCAGAGACATCTCTTGCTTAAATGCTGATTTCCACAGAGACAGGAAACTTATCTCATCTCCCGGCGTAAAGGTACGGATTCTAAACTTACCACGTACTGTCTGAAAACATTTTTCTACTCCGTTTTTTTCAGCATCTTTCATTCATCATCCATCACAGGCAATTTTTTTTACCTGTAATAGGACAACAACTACCACGGAGCCTGCACTGGATTAACCGATACATTGGGTGACAGAATAAAGCTGGTAAATGATGCCTGATCCAGCACGGTGGTCATTCCGGAATCCAATACGCGCACAAAGATACCAAAGGGTTCCAGCGTTTCATCACCGGGTATTGCATCAGTTATGATGCTTGCTTCTAAACTGAACAATTCAAAATTCTTGGAACCGTTAACATAAACATCAACCGGGGTATATGACCAGGGGCTTAAAAAATTATCCGGATCATAGTAGTATAGCGCCGTCGGGTTCGATCCCAGGCCGACAGCAACCTGGGCAATAACAGCCGTTGAGGAAGAGATATCAATCTTTGGAGCCACAATCGCACTTGGGGTAAAAAAAGCCTGGCCGGAACCCACAGTAATAGAGGCACTGGCTGTTGGCTGCACATATCCCGTACCCACATAGGTAAGCGTGCCGATGTTTGAAGATTCATCTTGGCTAATACCGCCGGTGGCGACTTTCCAATCGTTTGCAAAACCATTTGAAGTCAATACAATCATGGCTGTAACTAGAATAAATAAAAGTGAAAGTGATCTATAAAACCCTTTCATTAAACACCTCCCTATCGAATTTAGGTAATATTGTTAATAAATTATGATCAAGCTTTTTTTTTCTTTATAATTCTGTATCACAATACGAAATAAAAAGCAATGGAAATCAGGTTCTTATTTGTTTCACGCTTGTTTTGGGATTAGGGTGTCTCATTTTTATTGACACATTACGTTTTGTAAGTTATGACAACCCCCAAGAATTGACATAAATTAATGTAGTGCTGAAAAATTTGCTGCGGCAAAATTATTATCAGTCAAAATGTGTTTACACTTTTATAGATAATGCGAAAAACTCTCAAGACATATCCTACAAATGATCATTCTGCCCTGGCAAAGTTGTTAAACATCAAGCCGGAAGATAAGGTGCTTGATATTGGCGGCGGTCACAACCCATTTGCTTTTGCCGATATTGTGGCGGATATTGACGTTTCATCGGGCCATGACAGAGACGGGAATCCGATCCGGCTTGACTGGGAAAAACACCAGTACGTTCAGGCCGATATCTTGTCTTTACCCTTTCCTGATAATTGTTTTGATTTTGTGATTTGTCTCCATGTCCTTGAGCATGTGGATGATCCTGGGCTCTCCTGTGAAGAGTTGATGCGGGTTGCAAGGCGTGGCTTTCTGGAAACCCCCCGAAAGTGGACAGAATTTTATGCGGGATATCCAACCCATAAATGGTTGATTGATGATATCCAGGAGACTTTGGTGTTTGAACCGATGGAATATGATACATCGCCTTTTTTGAATTTTGCATTGCCGTCACTCTGGGAATCCAAAGACTTGCTCGCCCGTGTGGCAAAGTATCCACATGTACCTAACGTTCAACTCGAATGGGACAACCGGTTTGATTATATTGTCCACGAAGAGGATGTGGCGTATGTTATAAGTCAGGATTCAGAAGTTTTTGCACGAAAACACTATTCATTTGCCAGAAATTTGCTTTATTGGGCCGCATCGTCAAGGCATGGACTTTACCATGCCTCTCGTGCCACAGAGCTATCGCCGGATAACAAAGACTATTTAGAACTACAGGCTTTTTATCTTGGGTTTTCAGGTCAATGGTGGTCTGCTTTTCGAAAAGGATTAACTCTAAAAAATGCCTTAAAAGCCATGCTTGCAGGAATTGTGCAGAAACTATGCCGTTTGGCTTTTAATTGTTTCAGACATATAACCAATTTTTCCCGGAGAATATGAAAAATTTGTATTCGTTCACGGGGTTATTAAATGATTGAAATTATAAATAAATTATGCTTATTGTAACTCATTGAAATAATAACAGAAAAATATAGATTTTTTAATTTTAATACGTTGAGCTCTTTTTATGGAG
>Ga0233437_1006196_pt1 | contig 12420 bp, 8 predicted proteins | sample SI_122_August201_FD_182714 | JGI IMG/M metagenome (GOLD analysis project Ga0233437, IMG submission 182714) | Seawater microbial communities from Saanich Inlet, British Columbia, Canada - SI_122_August2016_200_MG | ecosystem: Environmental > Aquatic > Marine > Inlet | place: Canada: British... | reverse complement strand
AGTTATCAGTTGTCAGTTGTCAGGTCTGGCGGTTGTTTTGAAAGCAGAAGGCATCGAACGGCATTCAAAAGGTTCTTTCAGAGAATTGAGAATAGATTAATACCAACAGGCTTTTACTGACAACTGACAACTTTCTTGTTTTTTGTGACAGAAAACCTGGAAATAAGCGCTACTAAAAGACAGGTTCAGTATATAAAAGAAGAACGGAGGTTCATGGTGGAAACATATTACAAGCCGGAAGATTTATCCAAATTTCCCGAAGTGGGAGAGCAGGCGCCTGAATTAGCCGAAAAATTTTTTGACTATTACAATGCCGTATTTGCGGAAGGGGCTCTCAGCGAGCGGGAGAAAGCGCTGATCGCTCTTGCGGTCGCCCATGCCGTTCAATGTCCCTATTGCATTGATGCTTTCACCCAAAGCTGCCTGGAGAAGGGGTCCAACCTGGAAGAAATGACCGAGGCAACCCATGTGGTGACGGCCATCAGGGGCGGGGCATCTCTGGTCCACGGTGTTCAAATGCGCAATATTGCTCAAAAGCTCTCCATGTAAAGGAGGTGGAAGGGCCATGAATGGTGACGATGTTTCCCGGGAAATCAGGCTGACTGAAAAGACACTGGAGCCCTTTCAGCAGACCCTTCTAAGGCACGGCCTCAAGTTGGAACGGGGAAAAACGACGACCCTTCAGGTCAATGTGGGTCTGTTGTGCAATCAGGCCTGCCGCCACTGCCATTTGGAAGCAGGGCCCCATCGAAAAGAGCGTATGGATCTGGAAACGGCGGAGGCTGTAATGTCCTACGCCGGGAGAAACCGCTTCGACACCATTGATATTACCGGCGGGGCCCCCGAGTTGAACCCGAACATCTTCGAGCTCATTGAAGGTCTCTCCCCGCTGACCCGGAAACTCATGTTCCGCTCCAATTTGACGGCATTGGACCATGGAGCGAAGGACCGGTTGATGGATCTGCTAAGGGACAGGGAAGTCCACATCGTTGCCTCCCTGCCGTCCATTAACGAAGCGCAGGCGGACTCCCAGAGGGGTGAGGGCATTTTCCAGAAGAGTATCGATGCCCTTCAAAAACTCAATAGGGTGGGATACGGCCGATGGGGAACAGGGTTGTCGCTGGATCTTGTGTGCAACCCTGCGGGGGCATTCTTGCCCACTTCCCAGGAGCAGCTGGCGAAGAGATTTCGTGAAGTGCTCATGAACAAATGGGGCATTGTCTTCAACAGCCTTTTCGCTTTTGCCAATGCGCCTTTGGGGCGGTTCCACCATTGGCTCGAAAAAACCGGGCACTCGGAATCCTATTTTGAACGTCTCACGTCCAGTTTCAACGGTTGTGCCGTGGACGGGCTCATGTGCAGAACCCTGGTGTCGGTCTCATGGGACGGATATTTCTACGATTGCGATTTCAATCTGGCCAGAGGGCTTCATATGGGCAATCGGAAGATTCATGTGTCCGAAATGGACGGTCCTCCGTTGCCGGGGAGTCCCATTGCCGTGGCGGATCATTGTTATACGTGTACGGCGGGGGCGGGCTTTACCTGAGGGGGTGCCATCGGTTCCTGAGTTCACAGGCTGAGGGGGAAGAAAGACGCGGACGCAAGTGTTGACTTTGTATGGATCAGCTGTCTTTATCCCATATCATGTCATGCAACACCCGGCCTAATTTGTTTATTCCGAAAGGTTTTGGCACGGCTCCGCTGAACCCATAATCCCGGAAATTGGTCATGACAGGATTGTGGGAATAGCCGCTGGTCACTGCCGCTTTAACCCCGGGGTCAATTTCCTTTAGCTGTCTGATGGTCTCCTTGCCTCCCATCCCACCAGGGACAGTCAGGCCCAGAATTACGGCATCGAAAGGTCTGCCCTCTTTCATGGACTTGATATATTTTTCTATGGCTTCCTCCCCATCCTTTGCCGCGTCCACTTCATATCCCAATCTCCCCAGCGCCTGATACGCCAGATGCCTAATGGGTTCCTCATGGTCCATGACCAGGACCCTGCCATCCCCCCTTATGAGCCCCCCCTCCACTGAACTTGTTTCAACCATTTGTGTTTCAGAGGCGGGAAGATAAAAGTCAAACGCTGTTCCAGCACCCAATTCTGAATCCACTGTAATATGCCCGCTGTGCCTCTCGATAATGGAATGGACCGTGGCAAGACCCAAGCCACTTCCCTTGTCTTTGGTGGAGAAATACGGGTCAAATATCTTTGGGAGGTTTTTTTCCGGTATGCCGCATCCCACATCCCTCACCGACACATGGACATATTTTCCAGAAGGTATGGGTAACACGTCCTTTGCCTCTATCACTCTGTTTTCGATTTCAATATTGATAGTACCCCCTTCGGGTGTGGCCTGATCCGCATTGATGAGCAGGTTCTGGGCAACCTGACTGATCTGCCCCACATCGATTTCTGTCAGCCAGGTGCCTTCCGGAATAATGAAATCGCATCTGACGTTTGATCCCTTTAAGACAAAACTGGCGGATCCCCTGATCACCTCAGCCAGAGATGCAGTCTCCTTGACAGGTGCCCCCCCCTTGGTAAATGTCAGAAACTGCTTGGTGAGGCGCCTGGCCTTACCGGTCTCCTTTTCGGCCTCCTGCAAGATCTCGTAAGGATCAGAGTCCCGGTCCAGGTCCTGTTTGGCAAGATAGATATTGCCCATAATGACTGTCAGGATGTTATTGAAGTTATGGGCGAGCCCGCCTGCAAGGATCCCCAGGGTTTCAAGTTTTTCACGTTTGAGTCGTTCTTCATCCAGTTTACGCCTTTCTGTAATGTCCCTGATGATTCCCTGTATCCCGACGGTCTCGCCCTGTTTAAGGATGCGTGAACCGGAAAGCTCAACAAGGGCATTGCTCCCATCTTTTCTCCTGATGTCCATTTGGATGAACCCAACCTCTTTGCCCCTCAACATCTGGTCAAAGGCCTCTGAGACTCGTGGTATCTCGGATTCCAGGAGAAAGTCAGAGAAATGTTTCCCCATTGCCGCGTCGGGTTCGTAATGGAGTATCCTATTGGCAGAAGGGGAGACATAGGTGATAAAGCCTTTTTTATCTGCCCTGAAAATCATGTCAAAGCTTGATTCGGCAATATTTCTGAACTTTTCCTCGCTCTCACGAAGGGCCTCCTCGGTCTTTATCCGATCTGTGATGTCATTGACCATCAGAAGAAGGCTTCCTGAAACGAAAGGAACAAGATAGGCATCGAGCTTCACGTCTTTTCCAAAGGTTGACTTAACCGACAAATCATGACGATTTATTGACTGGTCTTTGACAGCGCTCCTGGCTTTATCAAGAAATTCGCTCTTCTTCCATGGTTCAATATCGTTAAAGTTTTGCTGCAGGACCTGCTCTTTTGTGGCGCCAATAATCTGTGCAATGGCATCATTTGCCTCCATACATTGCCCGGAGGCATCATAGATTGATATCCCAACCGGTGATTCAGAAATGATATTTCGATATATCTCTTCGCTCTCCCTCAAGATGTTTTCCGCTCGTTTACGATCGTCTATGTCTCCCAGCACCACCCTGAAACTTGTGAATGCCCCATCATCATTCTTTATGGCTATGGACTTCAATTGACCATAGAATTGAGAGCCGTCCTCTTTCGCGATTCTCAGTTCACAGCTCTCCGCGGTCTTTGTTTCAAAAAGCCTTTTAAGGTGTGAATAAAAAATGTTCTGGTCATCCCCGGTGATAAAACGGGAGAAAGGCTTGGCTATCAGTGATCTTCTCTCCACCCCGAGCATGGTGGTACCCGTGAGATTCACCTCCTGAATCAGCCCTTTGTCGCTGATGGTGAAATATCCGACCGGGGCAAATTCGTAAAAACCCGAAAACCTGTCACGGGATTCCTGGAGTTCCAGCTGGGTCCGGCGCAGTTCTTCATTCTGCATCTCCAGCTCAACCTGGTAAATCTGAAGGTCCTCGATCAGGTTTTTCATATCCTGGGAAGATCCATTTTTAATAGCCGAAGGCGTATTTTTGAGAAATTCTTCCGCCCGCTTTCGGAGGCTGCCAGGCCGTTTTGACTGCTGGTTTTTCTCTATCATTGTCTCGCCTCACAATAACCGCTTCCACGTTATTTTAACTATATTCCAACAAATCAGAAACGAAAAGGATTAATTTCAGGAATCGGGTTCAGAATGGAAGAAGGGACACATCCCGTGCCAGAGCACTTGACACACGGTCAAATGTGGTTACATTTGAATCTAAATGAATCATCATGCAACAATATGCACATGTACGATACCGCTTTGTAAAGGACCCATGCCATGAAAAAGATGCCCGGATCTGTTACACGTGAAAACTGCGGAGGTATCCTTAAGGAACTCCGCCACAGATTTGGCAGCATGTCCGTGGCAGAGCTTGCCGGGACGCTGGGTGTTGCGCGGAGCACCATAATGCGCATTGAAACGGGAAAGACCATACCGTCAGATGATCTTCTGAACCGGTTGAAGGCGATTCAGGTGATCGGAATATCCAGATTCCGGGCCTTGTCAGAAAAGGATAAGACCCGGTTTTTGGAGCTTGCTGAAGAAGTCGGAGAAAACCCGGAGATCTTTTCTGGCGTTATTTCAAAGGGTATGGTTAAGGAATTGACACCGGCCGGTATTCTTGCCGGTCTGGGAACCATCGCAAGCGCTTCGCTGAATCTTTCCACATCCGTTATCAGCGCCGTCCCTGTCCTGTCAAGCTTAGCGGGGTATGGTCTCGTAAAGGGATTAAAGTCGGTTCTTGAGGCAAATAACCTGTCATGTGTTGAAAATGAAGGTGTCTGGGAAATAACCAAAGAAAGGGGCGTGAGCCCCGATGAGGAGGTAGAAGAAATGACTGGGAAAAAAAGAGATGAAGGGAAAAATGGTGGCGTGGAGTTTGATCTTGGCCTTGGAGGCCTTTTCAAGGGATTAGGGAATTTGATAGACTCTGCTACCAAGTTGGCGGAAAAAGGTGAGGCGTTGTCCAAATCGGGTGAAATCGATTTCAGCGGGCTTGACAAGATCAAGGGCCTTAAAGACCTCAAAGGCGTTTACGGGGTAAGGGTGCGCACCATGGCCGATGGCAAACCCTCGGTTCAACCGTTCGGCAATATTAAACGGACACCCAAAGGACCGGTGGTGGAAGAGGTGCGGGAGCCTATTGTAGACATCTTCGACGAATCAGATGAAATACAGGTTGTTGCTGAAATGCCGGGTATAGATGAGAAAGATATCACCATTGAGATTAAAGGGGACATCCTCAATATCAACGCCGAAGGTAAAAACAGAAAATACCAGAAAGAGATCCTTTTATCACGGGAAGCAAAGACCGACGGTATGACCTGGGCCTATAAGAACGGTATCCTGGAAGTGAAGATAGCGGCGAAAGAATAGGGGTCATTGGGCCCTTATCACCTGGTTTTCTGTCACAAAAAACAAGAAAGTTGTCAGTTATCAGTTGTCAGTAAAAGCCTGTTGATATTAATCTATTCTCAATTCTCTGAAGGAACCTTGCAGGTTGCCAGTGACACAGGTTTGGCTTTCTGCTTTTTCAATCAACGATCAACAATTGACAATCATCAATCGTATGCGAAAACTCCTATACATACCCATTATTCATGAAGATGCCGATATGGGCAGCGCGGCGTCTTCCATTGGTAAGAAAAGCGTCGAGATATGCGGAATGGAGCGATGGGAGAGACATAAGGAAATCGTGACCCGGTTCTGGGATAAGATCAGTGCCTATTTCGGGGAAATGGATCCGGGGGACCTGGTAATCTATCAGGATGGTTTGATGGTCGATGGTGAACTCGGGCGCAGGATCATAGAAGAAGGGGCCAAAAAGGGGAGCCGGAACTACCAGATTGTCCTCGATTTGATCAAGAGAGGCGGGGAGATCAGACGGACGGAGGACATCCAGTTTATAAAAAAGGAGTTGGATCGAATACTTCAGCTTGCCCAGATCGAACCTGAACAGGAAACGAACTCCCATGCGACACAAACCCGGATTGACGGGCAACGGCTCATGGAGGAGAGAGACAACTTCATCGCAAAGGCCATCAATGAAACACTGAAAAGTCAGGAAAGGGGTGTCCTTTTTCTGGGCGCCTTTCACAACGTACTTTCCCGACTTGCAGATGATATTAAGGTTACGGAGGTGAAGAACGCCGGAAAGGTGAAGCATTATTTCGCATCCCTGATTTCCGGAAATGACAACCTGGAGCTCAACCAACTGGCCGCGTATCTGGTTTCTGATATTTAGAGGACGTCCAATGTCCCTCCGGAACCCCGCCTGCCGCTGGGCGCTACGTTTTGCCTTTACCCGCAACTCGCAATTTCGATCTTTCCTTGACAGTCCTATCTAAGCTGGCGTAGCATTTATGCCCTGTAGTGTTTGAGTGTACGCGGCGGTGGCCATCTCAAACTTCTTGTCTATTATTCCTCAGAGCCTGTTTGAAAATTATCTCGTCGCGAGGGTGAGCGAGGTTTTCGTGGGCAGGGAAGCGACAAAAAATGGCGAAAAAATCCATCCTTATTGCTGACGATGAGCCGGCCCTCCGAAACATCCTCAAGAAAGCGTTAAAAAATAAAGGCTACCGGTTCTTTGAGGCATCCAATGGAAAAGAGGCCGTAGAGGTTGTACGGAAAAATCCGATCGATGTCGCCATTTTAGATATAATGATGCCGGAAATGGACGGGGTTGAGGCCCTGAAGCGGATCAAGGAAATCGACGAGACCATAGAAGTCTTGATGCTTACCGGGCATACAGACATTGATTTATTGAAGGAAATCCTTTTCGATTTTGGAGCGTTCGACTATCTTCTAAAGCCGTTTGATTTCGATGAGCTCACATTTCTCGTCCGGAAGTGTTTCAACAACAGGGAGGAGTATAAAAAAAGGAATCTCCTTAAGAAGGAATTGGAGGATCAAATCCGCCAACTCAAAAGAGATTTCAGGGTAAAGACGTTCGAGGTGAGGAAATCCCAGATCAAGTATCGAAATATTGTCGAAAATTCCACTGACCCCATCGTGGTAAGCCAGGATAAATATTTGAAATTTGCAAATAGCAAAGCTTTGGAGTTGACCGGCTATTCCAGCGAGGAGATACTTGATATTCCCTTTAGCGAAATGCTTCACCCCGACGACCGTGCCGAGGTAAGTGAAAGATTTATAAACCGATTGAAGGGTGTGGATGTTCCCCCTCTGTCTACCTTCAGGATTATGAGAAAGGACGGGAGTTTTTTCTGGGCTGAAAACCATGCGGCAAAAAGCGTTTGGGGGGACCACCCTGCCGTACTAAATATGATACGTGACATATCAAAGCGCAAGGAGGCGGAGGCTCAATTACGCTTACAGACCCGCAGACTCAATGAGCGCATCAAAGCGCTCTCTTGTCTGTCCGGTATTTCTGAACTTGTTGAAAAACCGGGTGTTTCGGAGGCGGAGATCTGTCAGGAGACCGTGAACCTTGTTGCTCAAGCCATGCAGTATCCAGAAGTCGCCTGCGCCAGAATCATCATACATGATCAGGAGTTCAAAACCGAAAATTTCAGAGAAACTCCCTGGAAATTTGCGGAATACATCAAGCTAAATCGCAAACACGTCGGAGTTTTAGAGGTCTGTTATGTAGAAGAAACACCGGGTTTAGAGATGGCGCCTTTTCATGGTGAAGAGCGGAAACTGATCAAGATGGTTGTTGAGCGAATTGGAATGATCAGCCAGCGCCTTCGACTCATTAACACTATGAGAATAAAGGATGCTGCTCTGAACTCATCCATTAGCGGTATTGCCTTTTCAGATCTTGAGGGGAATATGGCATACGCGAACAACTCTTTTTGTCAGATGTGGGGATACGGAAATGGGGATGAAATTGTCGGGAAACCGTTTTGGGAGTTCTTCAACAAAGGCGCCGGAGTTTCAAGAATCCATATGATCTTACAGGAGGGAGGAAGTTACGTGCGTGAGGCCTCTGCGGTCCGAAAGGATGGGTCATCCTTTGATGTTCTGGTTTCTGCAGGTGTGGTTTTGAATGAGTCGGGTAAACCCATCCGTATGATGAGTTCATTCATTGATATTACACAACAAAAAAAGGCCGAGGAGTCGATGATGCGGGCCGAAAAGCTTTCCTCATTAAGCCACCTTTCCGCTGGTCTGGCCCACGAGTTGAGAAATCCGCTGGCAGTGATCAGCTCCTGCACTCAATTCTGTCTTGAGAATGTGAAGCTTGAACGTTTGGTGCGCGAGAATTTTGAGGTGATATACCGGAACAACCAGAGGGCCAATAAACTTATTGGTGAGTTGTTGGCTTTTGCAAAACCGGATCATTTAGAACAGAAAGAGATGGATATCAACGAGGTGTTGTTAGACGTATTGCATATGGCTAAACTCGAAATAGACCCCGCCGATGTCAATTTTGTACGCTATCTAAGAAAGGGACTTCCAAAGATCATGGGGGATAAAGGGAAGTTAGGACAAGTCTTCCTCAATATCATTCAGAATGCCATTCAGGCGATTTCAGGTAAAGGAAAAATCATCCTCAAATCGCAGTTCCTGGCAGCGGATGACGTGTTGGAAGTGAGTGTCAGCGATAACGGGCATGGTATCCCGGAAGACTACCGCAAGAAAATCTTTGATCCGTTCTTTTCGACTAAAGATGGCGGTACCGGTCTGGGGCTTAGCATCTGCAATTCCATCGTGGAGCAGCACCGTGGAAGCATCGATATCTCAGGCGGTGAAGACAAGGGAACCCATATCTCGGTGAGGCTGCCGGCAATACAAGAGATGACAGAGGGAACATGACGATAGCTGTTGAGCCGCAAGCGCCGTTTCAGGCGCAGATATTGCTTGTGGATGATGACCGCGATTTCCGCTGGGCAACAGGAAATGTTCTTGAGATGGCCGGATACGCCGTTGTGCAGGTGCAAAATGGCGAAGAGGCCCTGCGTTTTTTAAAAGAAAGTGTCCCGGATCTGGTGCTGTTAGATTTCCGGATGCCGGGGATGGATGGCCTGCAGGTTGCCAGGTTGATGAGACAACAGATTCCCGCAGTACCGATTATTATGCTCACGGCCTTTGCGGAGATAGATTCTGCCGTCAAGGCGATGAAGATGGGTGTATACGACTACGCGACAAAACCTGTGGACAACAACGATCTTCTTTTTACGGTCAAGAGGGCCCTTGATAAACAGGACCTGATGCAAGAAGTGGCGCATTTGAGAAATGTCCTGAGTCAACGGGCCTCGCTGCATAAGCTGATGGGAAGAAGCGACCCGATCAAAAAGCTTGTCCAGCACGTGGAGAAGGTTGCCGCCACCAAGTTTTCGGTCCTGATAGAAGGGGAGAGCGGTACGGGCAAGGAGCTCGTGGCCCGTGCTATTCACGATCTGAGCGGGGCAAGAAAAGGCCTGTTTGTGGCTGTGGATTGCGGGGCCATACCCGAGACCCTGATTGAAAGCGAGCTGTTCGGTTATATTAAAGGTGCCTTTACCGGGGCTTATTCGGACAAACCCGGACATTTTGAGCTTGCTCACGGCGGCACGCTGTTTTTGGACGAAGTGGGCAACCTTCCCTACCGGGTACAGCAGAAACTTCTCCGGGCCATTCAGGAGCGGGTTGTGCAGAGGCTCGGGGACAAAACCCCCATGGAGACGGATGTCCGTATCGTGGCTGCCACGAACCAGTCCCTGGAAGAAGACGTAGGGTCCGGACGTTTCCGGTCGGATCTCTATTTCAGACTGAACGAGTTTGCCATCATAGCCCCCTCTCTGAGGGACAGAAAAGAGGATATCCCATATCTGGCCAAAAGGTTCACGGATGAGGTAGAGAGAGAACTCAATAAGAAATGTGGCGGGTTTTCGCGGGAGTCTTTGATTGCCCTCTCTTCGTATCACTGGCCCGGGAATGTCCGTGAACTGCGGAATGTGATCCGCCAGGCCGTTCTCCTCTGCGATGAAGAAGACCCGCTCCAGCCCGAGCACATGACCTTCAGTTCCCATTTGAAGCCCGACCTGAAGGAGCGAAACCCTGCTGTTTCAGAAAAAATCTACGACGGCAAGAAGTCTCTCAAGGAAATCGTGAAGTCCTATGTGGATACTGTTGAAAAAAAGGTCATCGAGGAGGCTTTGGCCGAATCGGAAGGAAATAAAAGTCGGGTTGCCAGGAAGTTAGAGGTGGATTACAAGACCCTGCTCAGAAAGATCAAATCATTCGGGCTTTAGACCCATGACCAATGACCCCGGGAAGATGGCAGCAAGAATTCGTCGAAAACATCGAAAAATCCGTAGCATCCTCCTTCATCAATTCAAAAGCATTTTGGCCCCGCATTAAAGGGAGTCTATCTCAAAGGACACCTTGTTATTATAGACGCTTCCATCCGGTACCGCTCCTTTCAGGCCCGTTCAACTCCCGAAGCCCCATCCGGGGATTCCATCACCTCAAACCCGTTGTTTTCAAGGATGTAGCGGATCAGGTAGCGGTTGGATTCATTTTGGTAATTATACACAGAGCGCTTTGAGCAATTTTTCACGGAAATATGACCGACAAACAAAGCCCAGTTGTACGATCTTGATTTGAAATAATTCATTCATGGTTCGATAATCATCATTTGATGTATCGATCCAATGATCCTGTATTCTTTCAATATCCAAACCATTAATGGCTTGTTTTCCTCATATTTTTTTTGAGAAAGTGTCAGGGTGAGCCAACGCCCTTCCTTTCCCCCGGAATTTCCTCCCGGCTGTAAAGGCGCACGAACATATTGAATACATAATTTTGAAAGTCTTCGTCAATGCCCGCGCCGTTGCAGGTCCTTGCCGAAGGCTGCCCGACGCCGCCCCTGCCCCCTTCTCAAAATCCCCCCCCTACCTATGGCATTCATACCCTAATTGGGGGTCCGATGCCATACCATTCATGCCCCAATTGGCCTTTCGAAAAACCGGGGAAAAAAATTATATCAGCAAATACAGTTAGATAAGGATTTTCCGGTTTTTGGCATGACAAATGCATCATCCTAAAGCCGAAACACGCTTAACCCGAAAGGAACTTCGGATTTTGAGCGGCCGGGCGGACGGCCTGGCAGGGAATCGATAAATTGGGAAGTGAGGCGATTGGCGCGCACTCCCCGAATTTGATGTAAAAACCCCAAATTGAGAAAGGAGATTTTATCATGGCAATGGAAAAAGCAATGGCTTCTTCAAGTCTGGCTGAGGTGGTTGACAGAATTCTGGACAAGGGCGTGGTCGTAGACGCATGGGCAAGGGTTTCCCTCGTGGGGATCGAACTGCTGGCCGTGGAAGCAAGGGTCGTGGTCGCCGGCGTTGAGACTTATCTGAAGTATGCCGAAGCCGTAGGACTCACCGCAACCGCGTAGCAGGGTGGTGCGCAATGTGTAGCAGGCGGTTCCAGCTACATTTTAAATAACAGGCTCAAAACTCAAAACAAGGAAAGGAGATTTTATCATGGCAATGGAAAAAGCAATGGCTTCTTCAAGTTTGGCTGAGGTGGTTGACAGAATTCTGGACAAGGGCGTGGTCGTAGACGCATGGGCAAGGGTTTCCCTCGTGGGGATCGAACTGCTGGCCGTGGAAGCAAGGGTCGTGGTCGCCGGTGTTGAGACTTATCTGAAGTATGCCGAGGCCGTAGGACTCACCGCGACGGCGTAGACGCTTTATCAGCTCAAAAAAAATCGAAGGGAGATTGCCAGGTATCCTTGAGTTCGGTGAGGCGTTTTAAACCCCTCTCCATCAGAAAAAGGATTTCGGCAAAGAAGTCTTAAGCATATCTGTAATCTCCAGCTGTATTTTTGGAAGACCGTACATAAGTCTGACAATGCTCCCTTCTGTGTGTGTGGAAGTTGAACATAATTGTCCGAGTTATTTGCGGTTTTTTTATGATGAGAGGTGAAAAGATGGGAACCGGAGAAGATTTGAAATCCCTTGCCAGCAGCATCATCGATTCCTATGAAGTGCGGATGAAAACCGTAAACGGGTTGATGGAACAATCCTACCGTTTCCTCAGAAGCTTTCAAACGGAACTGGAAGACATGATCATCCGCTTGAGGGATAACCTTGCCAAAGCGGAAAGCCTCCGAAAAAAAGACTTTGACCGTATGATGTCCGATCTCACGGAAAGACGGATGTCCCAGGAAAAAGAGGCGGAAAATGTTTTCAGCCGCTTCCAGGAGGAAGAGATGGCCATGGTTGACCGGCTCAGAAAAGTCATCACCTCAAAGGACGGGTCCAGGCTGGAGGATATGGAAGTCATCCGGGAAGACATCCTGAAACGGCAAAAAGAACGGGAAACAGGGATTATCCAGGTTCTTAAACGGATCCAGGTGGAACAGGAAGAACTGAAAGTCGCACTCAAAAGACTCCTGGAAAAGGGAGAGTCCGTCAGGGTCAGGGACTTCAAGGTCATGCTCAAATCCCTCAGGGCGCAA
>Ga0233437_1006194_pt1 | contig 12423 bp, 14 predicted proteins | sample SI_122_August201_FD_182714 | JGI IMG/M metagenome (GOLD analysis project Ga0233437, IMG submission 182714) | Seawater microbial communities from Saanich Inlet, British Columbia, Canada - SI_122_August2016_200_MG | ecosystem: Environmental > Aquatic > Marine > Inlet | place: Canada: British... | reverse complement strand
CATTCTAAAACAAAAGATCTTCCAAAAGTTTGCAAAGAAGCAGATATTTTAGTTGTAGCTGTAGGAAGACCTAAATTAGTAACAAAAGATATGGTTAAAAAAGGTGCAGTTGTTATTGACGTTGGTATAAATAGAGTAGAAGACAAATCAGAAAAAGGATATCATATAGAAGGTGATGTTGATTTTGAAAATATAAAAGACATTGCAGCACACATAACTCCTGTACCAAAAGGCGTAGGACCAATGACAATCGCAATGTTATTAGAAAACACTCTTGAAGCTTGTATAAGAAAATTAGAAGACAAATGAGGTATTAGTAAATATGCCAAAAGTTATCAAAGTAGCAGCAATGTGTTCAACTAACGGAACAGATTTGCAAACAATTGTTCCATTTCTACAATCAGGTAAAATTTCTGCAAAGATTGAACTAATTTTCGCAAACACTGATTGTCCCGCAATTGAAAAAGCTAAAAAATATGGTGTAAAACACATTGTTGTAGAAAGCAAAGGCAGAGAATCAGTAGATTTCCATAATGAAGTTATTAAAATAATGCATTTGTATCAAATTGATTTAATTATTTTAGTTGGTTATATGAAAATTCTACCAGAAAGTTTTGTAAAAGAATTCAAAAACAAAATTATTAATGTTCATCCATCATTATTACCGAAATATCCTGGCATGGATTCACTAAATGATGTTCTAAAAGCAGAAGAAACAGAAACCGGATGTACATTACACTTTGTCGACGAAGGTGTTGATTCTGGTCCAATTATTATCCAAGGCAGAGTCCAAATCGAACAAGGAGAAACTCACGACTCCTTAAAAACCAAAGTCCAAGCCAAAGAAATGGAATTATATCCAAAAGTAATTCAGTGGTTTGTAGAAGACAAGATTGAAATAAATGGGAAAGAAGTTAAAATTAGAGAATAATTATTTCTTACAACTCTGTTTCCATAAATTGTCAAAATAAGCTTTGAAAGTTTTATAGACTGTTTTATCTTCTATTATAAAAATTATTGGCTCGTTTTCTCTCCAAACAAACATAAGCACTTTATTATGATACAAATTTATCTGCATTCCCTCGTAAGTTCCAGGAGGTAAGAATCTAACATCTGATAAAACATAATAACTATCTTTAAGACTTTTCATTTTCTTCTGAGTTCCTGAAACAAATAAAAATTTAGCTTTAACTTTTTTTTCTTGTCTTCTTCTCTGGAAATCGATAAAGAAATCAAACACTTCTTTTTTCTGGCCTTGCCATGACCCACCTAAAACATAATATTCTTCTCCTGATTCCATCTCATCCAACATTTTATTCCATGTATCTTGTGCACCTTTGGTTCCTGTTGCAATCCTAACATCTTGATGCCAGAGAGTTTCAAATTGCATTCTAAAAGAATCAGCTACTTCTTTACTATCGATGGCAATTAAGAGTAAATCTTTTGTCTCTGGAAAAATTAAGACCCTATCATTAAAGATAATAATCGAGGAAGGTGTTTGTTGAGACAAATACTTAATCTTTGCAAACTTATTATTTTTAGGCAATGTCTGCAATTCTCCTTTAGCAGACTCATCAAGAATATATCTTCTTTTTATTTTCTTATTTACCATCTTTTTATGAAGATTTACAAAAAATCTATTAAGAGTTTCATTCATTGATGGAATTGAATAAGCAAGAACTTCTTGGCCAGGTTTCATTAAATTCATTGAACTATAAAATCCTGTTTGAATACCTTTAAAACCCCTATAAATTGTTGCTTCTGATTTATATTTTGATAAAGTTCTTTTTAATTCTAATTCTGGAATTATTTTCTTTAGATCTTGTTTTTGTTTATTAATTTCCAATTCTTTTTCATTCATATAATCCATTAATCTTTCAGGCTGTGCAGGTTCAAAATATTTCACTCCTGATTTTACAATAAAACTCACAAGACCTTTATCAATTAACCTATCTAATATTTCATAAATCTTTGAAGACGAAGCTTTTGATTTGTCAATTATCTTACCAGTTGAAGAACTCCCTAACTCTAATAAAGCAAGATAAACTTTAATCTCTGATTTTGTTAATCCTATTTGCTCTAGTAAATTCTCATCCATAAGCACTAGAAATACTTTTTAGTATATAAACTTACCTATTTCTCCCCCTGTGGGGGTGGGATTACCTTATATACCCTCACTACATTCCTGTAATTAAAGGTGTTAAAATGTTAACTAAAATAGTTGGAAGACTAAAAAAATATGCAATCATTGGAAGTTTGTTTTTATCAACAGCATTTCCAGGCACAGCATTAGCTAATGACATTACAATAGGTTGCAGAGGTCCAACTAATTTTCAAGTAGATGGAAGAATAACATATTCTGAAAAAGGAGAAGAGATTGATAGAGAAGAAACCACAACTAAAACAACAAACGAATTATTAATGTTAAAATATTGGAATGGGGACAACATTGGAACATGGGCTTTTGTTAAATTACCATACAAAACAGTAAGCAATAATGAAGGATTTAGTTATGGAACAAATGATATTTCAGTTGGATTAGGTCCAAGAGGAAAAATCCCAATTGGTGATGGAAGTTTTAATTTTCTTTCTTACGGAGCATTAACTTTTCCAACTGGTAAACTAGGAAATCAAAGATTAGATGCAAGCATTGGTTTAAATTACACATTCCTAACTCCAGGAAATACTTTTGATATTGATGGAACATTAAATTACACCTTTACTGGAGAAAGTGTTGATGAAAATGGAGAAGTTTACAACCCACCGAATGTATTTTCATATGGCCTTGTTGCAGGTGGACAACCATTTGATGGAATAAGATTAGCTGGTGGCTTCACAGGAAAAACAACAGGAAAAGATGAACAAGGAAACACAAACACTTCAATAAATGGAAGAGGTGTTGTTAGGTTTATCTTTTCACCACAATTCCATATGGAAATCATGGGTGATGTTGGAGAAGATTATCAAGCAGTTACTGTATTGGGGAGAGTTAACCCCTAATACCCAAATCTTCTATCATATTCTTTATGATCAAACCATTCGAGAATTAAAGTTAGTATCAATACTTCATCTGTTTTGATTGTATAAATTAATCTCCAAGCATTTGGTAAATCATACTTCCAAAGATTATCCATCCTATATCTTTTACTGTATTCTTTTGGCCACAATTTCTTAGGAATTTTTGTGCCAATACTTGGTGTCTTCTTTAGATCATCAATTGCCCTATCAATAAAAGAATACAATTGTTTATTCTCGAACTTACCTTTTTTTAAAGAATCAAATTGTTCTTTTAATTTTTCAGAAATAAAAGCAACCTGAATCTCTTTATTCATCTCACTATTAATCCTTTTGAAATTATATCTTTTATTGCTTCTGGATCGTATGTCCATATTAAATACCCTTCCTTATCTATCAGGATCTTTCCTGAAGATAATAAATAATCTATTACAACACAATATGTCTGATACATCATTTTCTTAGGCAGATTTTCCCAGAGTTTTCTTTTCTTAAACTCTGTAGAATGCTTTTGTATGAATTCCTCTACCATTAATACTGTATCAAGCCTTGGGTATCTCAAGATATTATCTCTATTTAGGGATTTTACCATGTTATATCCGTTGATATAACAACTATTATATAAGCTTTTTGTTTCCATCTTCAATAATACTTAATCAACCACAAGAACTTCTTCAATTTCAATTCATTTGCATAATTAAAAAAGCACTCCGGACAATGCTTTGCCCTGAGGCTGACATTCTTGCCTATACCAAAAACTACTGACTGCAAGGGTGAATTACAATTTTTACAAATTTTTGATTGTGCCATTTTGAACCGCATTTAATACATAAAATACATTTTCGTATTTTTTTATATGAACATCAACAGTAACTTTTGAAAAGTTCTTAAGATATGAAATATGAGTATTATTAACAATAACTTTATCAGGACATAAAACAGTAATAACTATCTGATGCCATAAAACACTGCAATGCAATTCTATAAATGTCCTTGATGGTTTAATCACAATAAAGATTTTCATCACCTACGAAAGTTTCTTTTCTTATTGATTTTATAACAGGCATAATATTTGTCTTTTCAATTGGAAAATCTTTGACTAAATCATTTCTAAAATCTTCTACTTCTTTTAAATCTGAAAAAACAACCTCAGAAAGAATATCATAACCATTATTTACTTCATAAATAGAATTTACTTGTGGATGGTTCTCAAGATAAATAATTAATTCTTCTCTATCTATTCTTGGAATTTTTAATAATAAAAAAGAATGCCCTTGATAACCTAATGAAGAGAAATTAACTAAAACAGTATATTTCAAAATAGCTTGTTCTTCTAATTGTTTTAGTCTATGATAAATTGTAGAAACAGGTATCTTTGCCTTATGGCTAAGTTTCCACAATGATTCTTTTGCATGCTTTCGCAAGTGTTGCATTAGAATCTTATCTCGTTTGTCTTTTTTTATCATAATTATATTAGACAATGATATTTAATATGACTTTACGAAAAATAATGGAAAAATTTTCAAGAATTTGGGATAATATCCCAATAAACTGGGAAGAACCACCATATTCCACCAACATCCTGAAGAATTTCCCATTTCTATGAATTATTTTCAACAAATTTTACTAATATCTTATTAAAAATAAAAACATAACATATGTATGAAAGAAAAAGCATTACTAAAAATAGCTTTAGTAGCAAGTTGCATTGGATTACTTCTTTTATTTATATTCTCAAAGAATATTGAAGTCAATGAAGCAACTATTGACAAAATTGATGGAATGCAAGATGAAGAAGTTAGAATTCAAGGTGTTGTAGAAAGAGTTAGTAATATGGAAAAAGTAACATTCATTGAAATTACACAAGAAGTCAGCACAACAGTAGTTGTTTTCGACAATATTTCAATAGAAACTGGCGAAAGAATAGAAGTAATCGGCAAAGTTGATGAATACAATGGCGAATCAGAAATATTAGCAGAGAGAATAGAGAAAATTCAAAACCAAAACACATAAAAACCCATATTATCTTAAAATACATATGCCAAGTAGGAAAAAACATTTCAAACATCTAAGACCACATATTGTTCATGCAATAATTGCTGCATTGGCTGTTGCAATTGTAGCATTATTCTTTCAAGTTACTGTGAATACAATCTTTTTGTTTGCTTCTATGGGTGGAAGTGCTGCATTAATCATGTTGCATCCCAAAAAACATACTAACAGCCTTAGATGTGTTGGTTTAGCTTATATGATAGTATTTTTTGTTAGTTATATTGCATGGTATTTCATGCAAAGATTACCTAGTCTAAATTCATTGTATATTTCTGTATCAATATTCTTTGTAATTACAATTAGTTTTTTGCTCATGGTATTTATGGATGTATTTCATGGACCAGCAATTGGTGGGGCATTAGGCTTTGTTTTAGAAGGCCAAGATTCTTTTGAACTTGTCTTTTTATTTGCAGCAGTTGTTATTATGCTTTATTTCCTTAAATTATTACAATATATGTACAAAGAAGAATTAAAAATAGAACATTTCTTTAAAGAGTTCACTAAAGAACATTATGGACAAAAATGACATTTCTACAAAACTTACTCAATGGATTTACTGAAATTAGCAAGAGTTTTGTACATGATTGGAGTATTTGGTGGGTTTTAGCACCTGTTTTTCTTATTTGGACTATCGTAGAAATATATTTTGGAATGTATAAAAAAGAAGAACTAGGATGGAATACTTCTCTAGCTCATGGAATTACATTAATGTGGATATCTGTAGACAGCATAAGACATACATTTAATACAGAAGTAAGTCATTTTTGGGTTAGATTTATTGTAACACTATGCTTTTTACTCTATGGATTGTTCTTAATTTATGTATGTTTTAAACATAGATTTTCTGAAAAAGTAACATTTCATATTGCTTCACCAAATTTAATCTTCTTTTTAGCAATATCTGTTATTTTATTTACATATGGAGAACTAACACTTTCAATATTTGTTATCTTAGATTTAGTTATAATATTTATTCTTGTAATCTTAGTTACAACAATAGTTAAGAAACTAATGCCGCAATCTCAAGCAGAACTTGATGAAGAATTTAAACCAAATGATTCTATAGATGATGTTGCTAATTTTAGAAACATTGAAACACCTGGCCAAGCCATTCCAAAACAACAAGATACAGGAATACCTAATGCAAACCAAAGACCTAGATAAAGTTATTAAAATTCTAAGAAAAGAAGTTAAAAAATATACAATTCCAATAGTTACACTAATTGCACAAAATGAAGGCAATCCTTTCCAAGTTTTAATTTCCACAATACTTTCTCTAAGAACAAAAGATGAAACAACTGCAGAAGCAGCTAAGAGAATATTCAAACTTTCTAAAGACCCATTAACAATGAGTAAACTAAGTACAAAACAAATTGAGAAAACAATCTACCCAGTTGGCTTTTACATTACAAAAGCAAAACGAATAAAAGAAATATGTAAAATATTATTAGACAAATACAATGGAAAAGTTCCAAATGATATGGAAAAACTACTAGAATTACCAGGAGTAGGAAGAAAAACAGCAAATTTGGTACTAACAGAAGGCTTTAATACAGAAGGGTTGTGTGTTGATACACATGTTCATCGAATTTCAAACAGATTTGGATTAATCAAAACAAAAAACCCAGAAGAAACTGAATTTGCATTAAGGAAAATACTTCCAAAGAAATATTGGATAGAATACAACATGTTGTTAGTAACTTACGGCCAAAATGTTTGTAGACCAATATCTCCTTGGTGCAGTAAATGTCCAATTTCTAAATATTGTAAGAGAATTGATGTAAATACACATAGATAGTATATAATTACCCCTACAAAATCGAAAGATTTAAATATCTGTAGGGGTAACCAATAATCATGGTAAGTACAAAAACCAAGAAAATCAAAGGAAAGAATTACCTATATGCTGAATATTCGTTTAGATTGCCGAATAGCAAAGTAAAAAAGATCTCAAAGCTTATTAAAAAAAAACAAGACAAAGATAAAAAAGAAATAAAAGATTATTTCTTAGAAAAGGAGATTGAAGCTTATAAAAAATATGCATCAAATACATACAAAACTGACTCAGTTTTTACAAAAGAAAAGATAGAAAGAATAGAATCACTTAAAGTAGAGTACAAAAATCTAATCAAAAACATAACAAAAAAACAAATGAAAGACATTTTAGATAGATTTACTATAAATTTTACTTATGAATCAAATGCAATTGAAGGAAACTCATTAACACTAAAAGATGTAACATTTATCTTAAATGAAAACACTGTTCCAAAAGGAAAGGATTTAAGAGAAGTCTATGAAACAAGAAATACTAGAATAGCGAATGATTTATTATTTAAGAACAAAATCAAAATCACAATAAAAGATATAATAAAACTTCATTCAATTCTAATAAAAGATACAGGTGTTGAAGAAGGATTCAAAAAACTACCAAATGTACTGGCAATGAGAAATGTCAAGACAACCCCTCCTGAAAAGGTCGACGAGGAAATGAAGAAATTAATCAACTGGTATAATAAAGTTAAAGAAAAAGAACATCCAATAAAAATTGCTTCTGAATTTCATGGCAAATTTGAAAGAATACATCCATTTGAAGATGGAAATGGAAGAACTGGTAGGATTATAATAAATGCAATGTTGCTTGAAGTAGGATACCCTCCAATAATAATTAGAAAAACTATGAGAATTGCATATTTTTCTGCATTAGAAGCCATTGATACGGGCCACAAATTAAAATTAGAAAGATTTTTGTTAAATAAATTTGAAAAAACATTTAAGAACTTTTTTGAGATTTACATGAAGTACATTTAATTCTTCTTCCTATTATAAACAGTCCAGATTGTTCTTTCATTTCTCTGCAATAATTTACCAATTTGTCTGAAATTCAAATCTTGCTTCAAATAAAAAACAACATTCTCTAAAACAGTACCTTTCCTCCTTAATTTAGATAAAGGAATATAATAATCAGTTGGTCCCATTGCTAATGCACTTGGATGTTTAGATTGAGATTTTCTATAAGCATTATAGATATTTGATGAAGCTCTTTTGAGTAATTTAGCTATCTTGCTCAAAGGTTTTCTTTTATTTTCTCTTAGATACTTCACAACTGTTTCTAAAGGTGATAAATCCTTTGAAAAGATTGTAACTGGGATCAATACTTCATCATCTAAGTAATCCTCGATATCCTCTCTTTGAAGATTCCAACGCTGATTCAACCTTTCAAAGGTCTTTTCCAGTAATATCCGCTTCTGTATAGTCATTATTATATGTAGGTACTAATAGTATATAAAGATTGTGTATTTATATATGTTAATAGACATATTAGTATATTAGGGTTATTAAATGTAAGTATAGATAGAATTGTAGGCAATTATAGCTCTAGAGCTAGAAATCTACTTTTAGTATATCATAATCATTGCTCAAAAGATTCAATTTTATAGCCATAACCCTTATATAACTCTATAAATTCTTAGAAATCATGCCAATAGAATTCACAAAAAAGAAATACAAAGATGATGAAATCAAGAAAATAATGCATCCTTTGATGAAAACTTGGTTTATTGACAAATTCAAAACATTTTCAGAACCACAAAGATATGCAATTATGAATATTCATAGTAGAATTAACACTCTTGTTAGTGCTCCAACAGGTTCTGGGAAAACATTAACAGCTTTCACAGCAATTCTAAATGATCTAATTGATTTATCTGAAAAAGGAAAACTAGAAGATAAAATATATTGTGTTTATATTTCTCCATTAAAAGCATTAAATGCAGATATTGCAGTGAATTTAATCGAGCCACTAAAAGAAATTGAAAAAATTGCAGGAAAAGAACTTGGAATTAGAATTGGTGTAAGAACAGGTGACACTACAGCAAATGAAAAACAAAAGATGTTGAAAAAACCACCACATATTTTAATCACAACACCTGAATCATTAGGAATTATCTTAGCTTCAATAAAATTCAAAGAACATTTAAGAGAAGTTCAATGGACTATTGTAGATGAAATACATGCATTAGCTGAAAACAAACGAGGTGTTCATTTATCTTTATCATTAGAAAGATTAGAACACCATTGTACATACATGACAAGAGTTGGTTTGAGTGCAACAGTTGCTCCATTAGAAGAAATTGCATATTTTCTAGTTGGAGAAGACAGAGATTGTCAAATTGTTGATGTTCAATTCTTAAAAAAGTATGAATTCAAGGTTTTATCTCCCGTACCTGACTTAATTAACACAACACATGATACCATGCATAGAGAATTATACAAATTATTAGACAAATTAATCCAAAAACACAAAACAACATTAATTTTTACAAATACAAGAGCAGCTACTGAAAGAGTTGTTGATCACTTAAAAGATAAATTCCCAAAGAATTATTTAGAGAATATAGGGGCACACCATGGGAGTCTTGGAAAAGACCATAGATTCAAAATAGAACAAGGATTAAGAGATGGAAAATTAAAAGTTGTTGTTTCTTCAACATCATTAGAACTTGGAATAGATATTGGACACATTGACTTAGTTATTTGCTTAGGTTCTCCTAAATCAGTTGCAAGATTTTTACAAAGAGCAGGTAGAGCAGGCCATAAATTACATGACACTGTAAAAGGTAGAATCATCGTCATGGATAGAGATGATTTAATTGAATGCGCTGTCTTAATGAAAGCAGCAATTGAAAAAAAAATAGACAAAGTTCACATCCCAACTAATTGTTTAGATGTTTTAGCGCAACAAATAGATGGTTTTGCATTAGATCAAGTTTGGGAAGAAAAAGAATTATTCAAATTAGTGAAAAAAAGCTATTGTTACAAAGAGCTTAGATTAAAAGATTACAGAGATGTTCTAAGTTATTTAGCAGGTGAGTATGTTTCTCTAGAAGACAGATATATTTATGCAAAAATCTGGAGAAATGAAGGAAAATTAGGTAAAAGAGGTAAAATGGGTAGAGTTATTTACATGACTAACATTGGAACAATACCTGATGAGTCATTTATTACAGTAAAAATAGGCAATCAAATAATTGGAATGCTTGATGAAGGATTTCTCGAGAGAATGCGTCCAGGTGATGTCTTTGTTTTAGGAGGAAATACTTATCAATTTAAGTTTTCAAGAGGTATGGTTGCTCAGGTTTCTGCCTCAGCCAGTAGACCACCAACTGTTCCATCTTGGTTTTCTGAAATGTTACCATTAAGTTTTGATTTATCAATGGAAATACAGAAATTTAGAATGTTAATGGAAGACAAATTCAAACACAGAATATCTAAAAAAGAGATTATTAAATTCATTAATACATATTTATATGTTGATAACAATAGTGCAGAAGCTATTTACCAATATTTTATAGAACAATGGATGTTTTGCAAACATATACCCCATGATAAGAAAATATTAATTGAAAATTATGATGATGGAAAGGAAAAGAAAGTAATTTTCCATGCACTTTATGGTAGAAGAGTAAATGATGTATTATCTAGAGCAGTCGCTTTTATAATTTCAAGAACACAACACAAAGACATTGAAATGGGAATTAATGATAATGGATTTTATATTAATTCTAAAAAAGGTGTAAATCCTGTTGCTGCATTTAGAATGCTAAAAGCAGATAAAATGGAATTACTTATGAAGAATGCAGTAGATAAAAGCGAAGTTTTACGTAGGCGTTTTAGACATTGTGCAGCTCGATCACTTATGATCTTACGAAATTACAAAGGCAGAACTAAAAGAGTTGGTAGACAACAAGTAAGTTCTATGATTTTATTAAGCGCTGTAAAAAGAATCTCAAATGATTTCTCTATTTTGAAAGAAGCTCGTCGAGAAGTTCTAGAAGATTTAATGGATATTGAATCTGCAATTAGAGTTGTTAGATGGATTGAAAATGGTAAAATAAAGATTGTTGAGATTGACACCAAACTTCCAAGTCCATTCTCATTTAATTTGGCTCTACAAGGTTACATTGATGTCTTAAGAATTGAAGACAAAGTTGAATTTATCAAAAGAATGCATGAGATGGTAACTGCAAAGATTTCTTTGAAAGAAGGAAAAGCTAAGGAAAAAGCAATTCCAGACTTTGATTACAAAGAAATGTGGAGAAAGATCGAAGAAGAAAGATTACAAGAAGTTGATGAAAAGACTGCTGAGTTAAAAATGGAAGTCTGGAACCTAAAGAAAGTCCCAGGCTATGCAAAAACAGAATTAATAAGAATGATCGATGGCCACAAAGATATCCGATTAGATGTATTAAAAAGTATTGACGAACACAAAAAAGAAATAAAGAAAAATTGGCCAAAGAAACTATCTAAATTCATTCTAAATAAAAAGAAAGAATTGGATTAAACAACTCATCCATCTCTTAATTTTTCCTCTGACTTAATTAAAGCCTCAACAGCTGAACACATAATTCCAAAAAAATCAGAGTTATTGTAATGTTGACCTGTAACAATACAAACAGATTTACCTTCTCTATTTGGATCATCTTCTGCTGCAGCTAATGCAATTGTTGCCGCACCTTCAACTGCCAAATCATGACCATACAAATCATGTTGAGTATACCTAATCAATCCATCTCCAACTAACATAAATTCATCAACTAACTCATTAACATAACCAAAAGTTATTGCTTCTGGATTTAAATTAACACATAAAGGTTCAGCAAATGAAGTAGCTTGAGGAACTTCTGTTATTCTTCCTTGTTTAAATGATTCAGCCATTGCATGCATATTCTCTGATTGAACACCTACAATTCTAACATCTGGTTTTAACTCTTTTAATGCAATCGCTATTCCAGAAATTAATCCTCCTCCACCAACAGGAACATAAACATTAGCAACATCTGGTAATTGATCATAAATTTCTAAACCAATTGTTCCTTGTCCTGCAATAACTCTTTCATCATTATAAGGATGGATAAATAAATGGCCTTTATTATCTGCATATTGTTTTGCAGCTTCTTCTGTTTGCCTAAAGTCTCCATCAACATAAACAACATTATCAACTGCTCTTTCCATAGTTATTTTTTTCCCACTGGGTGCACCATCTGGCATATAACAAGTTGAAGAAAGATTCTTACTACCTCTACAAAAATGCCCAATTGCAAAACCATGGCTACCAATTGCAGCTGTAACAACTTCACTAATATCTCCTTTACTTATTGCTTCTTCAAATCTTCCATCATTTACTGCTTCTACTAATGCATTACAAGCACCACGTTTTTTAAAAGCACCGACACCGGCATGTTTATGTTCTAATTTAAGATAAGTTTCAGAGCCATCTTCTCCATGGCCTTTGTCCACTAATTCAGTTTCTGCTACATGCCCTGCAATGTTATCTCTTGCTTGTAAAATATTTTGATA
>Ga0233437_1006191_pt1 | contig 12427 bp, 10 predicted proteins | sample SI_122_August201_FD_182714 | JGI IMG/M metagenome (GOLD analysis project Ga0233437, IMG submission 182714) | Seawater microbial communities from Saanich Inlet, British Columbia, Canada - SI_122_August2016_200_MG | ecosystem: Environmental > Aquatic > Marine > Inlet | place: Canada: British... | reverse complement strand
TTGGTAAGGATAAGTTTAAGGACGAGCGTGCAAAGGCGTGGTCTGAAGAGTTGGACAAATCATTAGTTGATATGAAGAGATATGCTACCAACTGGACTAACCCTAAGAACATTGAAAGGCTCAATATCATTGAGAAAAACTTAAAAGATTTTAAATTGTATCAGCAGCAGATTGAAGATATAGCGCAAAAGATGGACAATACTCCTGCCGTCAAGATACTGTTTGAAGATGCAGCACCCAGGGCAGCTATAATGGTATCAAGTATTACTAAGCTGATAGATCTGGAAGCTGGACAGGCTGCGACTGCTGACAGGAAAGCATTGCTTGGTATGATGGCAGACGTACGTGGTACTACAGGTCTTGCTCTTGCAAACATACGTGCATATTTACTCTCAGGAGATGAGAAGTTCAAGACTAAATTTGATAAATTATGGGCTAAGAATGTAAGAAGATTCGGTGACCTTTCAGATAATGCGGTACTTTTGACAGCTGAGCAAGCTGAGGCATTTGCTGCTTTCAGCAGCGCCAGGGAAGAATTCAGCCCACTGCCGCCAAAGATGTTTGAGATCAGGGGAGGCAAGGCGTGGAATATGGCTAACCTGTGGCTTGGGACTAAGGCTGCACCGACAGCTGGTGCAATTATGGCACAGCTTGATGGTATGGTTGCAAATCAACAGCAATTGATGGCAGCTGATGCAATGGAAGCGAAAACTCTTTCAGCTGCACTTATGAATCTGGAATGGATACTGCTTGCAGTCGGTTTAACTATTTCCATAATAATTACTGTATTCCTGCCAAAGAATATAACTCGTCAGATCACAGAGCCGATCAAGAAAGTGGTCATGGAGTTGACATCTGCATTTTCACAACTTTCGGCTGCAGCCGGACAGATATCAGGATCAAGCCAGAGTCTATCTGAGGGTTCTTCAGAACAGGCATCCTCTCTGGAGGAGACATCGGCCACTATGGAAGAGATGGCATCCGTTACGAGACAGAATGCCAATAACGCAGGAGAGGCAGCCAAACTCGTTGAAATGTGTAGTATCTCTGCAGATGATGGCAGCAAGGCTGTTGATAAGATGAATACATCGATGGATGATATCAACACGAGTAGTAAGAAGATAGCAGAGATTACGAAGGTAATAGACGGTATTGCATTCCAGACTAACCTTCTTGCGCTGAATGCAGCAGTAGAAGCCGCCAGGGCAGGTGAGCACGGAAAAGGCTTTGCAGTTGTTGCGGAGGAAGTACGCAATCTGGCTCAGCGTAGTGCGAATGCGGCAAAGGACACTACCGATCTGATTGATGATTGTGTCACCAAGGCAGGTGAAGGAGCTACGCTTACTGGTAAATGTAAAGATGCATTACAGGAGATAGTGGTTAATGTAAAGAAGGCGACAGACTTGACAACTGAGATTAACAATGCGTCTACAGAGCAATCTGATGGTATAGATCAGGTGAACAATGCAGTGCAACAGATGGATCAGGTTACACAGCAGAATGCTGCTAATGCAGAGGAGGCGGCGTCTGCCAGTGAGGAGATGATGGCACAGGCACAATCATTGAAGGAGCAGGTTGATGTTTTGTCGAAACTGGTAGGTTACAACGTTGAAGAAGAATTACAAAGCAGCCGGAATAGTAGCTCTCAAACCTATCATGAGCAATATCAGCCTTCAGCGGTAAGATCAAACGGTAACGGTAATGGTAAAAGTTTTAAAAGCACTCCTTCCAATGCCGAGCTTGAGGCAGCAATTCCGATGGGAGAAAACAGGATTATTGAACAGAATGACAGTATGAGTGACTTTTAGTCACAGGTCTGCATGAAACGGATGAAAATCTGTTTGATGTAGATAATGCCCCTCACTCTCTTTCCCATTCCAGAGTGGGGGGCATCAATTGGAAAGTAAACTAGAATAAGTACAAAACTTTCTTATTGTAAATTTCTGACAATTCGTTTCAAAAATATAAATAAGATAAAGGAGAGATAAAATGGAAGCTGTAGCAGATAAGAAAAATCAGGATCAAGAGGGAAAGTATCTGACGTTTGTTTTAGGTAGTGAAGAGTACGGTATTGCAATACTTAGAGTCAGGGAGATTATTGGCCTTATGGATATTACAACCGTACCTCAGACACCGGAATATATGAAAGGTGTTATCAACCTGAGAGGGAAGGTTATTCCTGTAATAGACCTGAGATTGAAGTTTTCAATGCAGGAAGAGGAACATACCCAGGAAACATGTGTAATTGTTACAGAAGTTAATAGTACATCAATAGGGATTATTGTTGATAGTGTATCTGAAGTGCTGGATATAAAAAGTGGAGAGATAGAAGATACACCAAGTTTCGGGCAGGGGATAGACACTGACTTTATAATGGGTCTAGGCAAGGTAAAAGAAAAGATCGTAATTATGCTGGATATTGAAGAGGTTCTGTCCTCTGAAGATTTAGAGATAGCTAAACAGCACGAGGACACATAACCATAAGAGATATTTATAACAATTAACAATTTTATTTTAATAATTGAGGAGATTAAAAGTATGAAGATGGGGATGGGTACAAAGGTAATTATTCTGTTTTTAGTAGCCGGCTTAGTACCACTTGGTGTAATAGGGGTTCTCAGTAACCACTCATCCAGTAAGGCACTAAAACAGCAGGCATTTAATCAACTGGTTTCTGTAAGAGAAACAAAGAAGAAACAGATAGAGGACTATTTCTCTACTATCAGAAAGCAGGTGCGTACATTTTCCGGAAACGGGATGGTTGTAGACGCAATGAAAGGTTTCAAGACTGCATTTAAAGATGTAAGAAAAGAGAATGATATAACAGACGCAAAGTTGGAAGAATATAGTACCGCTTTGAAGACATACTATACGAGTGATTTTACTAATGAATATAAACAGCAAAATAACGGACAGGGAGCTGATGCAGTTGGTTATTTTAACCAGCTTGATGCTGATTCCCTGGCGTTGCAGTATTACTATATAAAAGCAAATTATAATCAACTGGGTGAAAAACATAATCTGGACGCTGCTGATGAGAAATCTTCTTACAGTAAACTCCACGCCAAATACCATCCTGCTATCAGGGATTTCCTGGAACAGTTCGGTTACTATGACATATTCCTTGTTGATCCTGAGAGTGGAGACATAGTCTACTCTGTTTACAAGGAGCTGGATTACACTACATCTCTAAAAGACGGTCCTTACGCAAGTACAAATTTTGGTGAGGTCTTCCGTGATGCAAACAATAGTAGTGATCCTAATTATGTAAAGATGATTGATTTTGAGCCTTACTCACCATCATACGAAGGAGCTGCGAGTTTTATTGCATCACCTATATTTGATGGTTCTGAAAAAGTGGGAGTTTTGCTGTTCCAGATGCCGATTGATGCGATTAACGCTGTTATGACATCTGATAGTGACTGGAAGAATGTTGGACTTGGTGATAGTGGAGAGACATATCTTATAGGTCACGATCTTGCCATGAGGAGTCAGTCACGTTTTCTCATTGAAGATAAAGATGGCTATAATGCGCTGATGAAGGGTCTGGGCACTGATCAAGACGTACTGGACAAGATTAATGCAAAGGACAGTACAATACTTCTTCAGAAGGTTGAGACTAAGGGGACACGGGCAGCTATTGCAGGGAATACCAATGTAGAGATTTTTCCTGATTATCGTAACGTTCCCGTTCTCAGCGCCTACTCACCGGTAGGTATTGAAGATGTGGAATGGGCTATAATGTCAGAAATAGATGAAGCAGAGGCACTCAGTGCTGTAGCAGTATTAAAAGCAAATATGTTTAAATTAGCAGGCGGAATGTTGGTTCTTATTGTAGGAATAGGCTACCTGGTTACGAGGATCACCGGTAATGTTACTAATGTGATCAAGGACATGATTGAAAGTCTTACGGATTGTTCATCGCAGATAGCATCAGCATCAGGGCAGGTATCGTCATCAAGTCAGAGCCTTGCAGAGGGTTCTTCAGAACAGGCATCCTCGCTAGAGGAGACATCGGCTTCTATGGAAGAGATGTCGGCAGTAACAAAGCAGAATGCAGCTAATGCTGAGGAAGCAGCCAAGCTGGTAGACATGTGCAGTGTTTCTGCAGAGACTGGTAATAGTACGGTTGAAGAGATGAACACTGCTATGGGCGAGATAAATACTGGTAGTAAGAAGATAGCGGAGATTACTAAGGTGATAGACGGTATAGCATTCCAGACTAATCTTCTGGCGCTTAATGCGGCTGTAGAGGCGGCAAGAGCAGGAGAGCATGGTAAGGGTTTTGCCGTAGTTGCCGAAGAGGTGAGAAATCTTGCACAGAGGAGTGCTGCTGCTGCGAAAGACACAACTGATCTTATAGAAGACGGTCTATCAAAGGCTGACAATGGAGCGAAGCTTGCGAGTAAGTGCGGTGACGCTTTAGAGGACATTGTGAAGAATGTCATGAAAGCAACTGACCTGACGAAGGAGATAAAGAATGCATCGGTGGAGCAGTCAGAGGGAATAGGTCAGGTGAACAACGCTATACAGCAGATGGATCAGATAACACAGCAGAACGCGGCTAGTGCAGAAGAGACAGCATCTGCGAGTGAAGAGATGTCTGCTCAGACGGAAAATCTAATGGATCAGATTAAGACTCTGGCATTACTGGTTGGAGGTACAGGTGATGGAGTAGCTCATGCTATTGATGAGGGATCAATCAGGAGTACATCTTCTCAAAATGTTCCAAGAGCCAGGAAAGTGGAACAGGTACGCAATGTTAAGCCGAATGGTAATGGTTATGGTAAAAAGAATAGAGACCTTGACGCTGTGATTCCAATGGGTGAAAACAGGATTATTGAACACAATGAAAACGTAAGTGATTTTTAGTGATGATTTTGAGATAAAATAGTTATTCACAGTATTATGTGTGCATAGCAGTTAGCAGGTATTATTTGTTAAGTTCCTCATCCAAATTGACCCTCCTGTGGGTGCGGAATAGTTTTTGATAAGCCCCGGTTTGATCCCCGCACGGATCTACCGGGCTTGTTGAAACAAAAAGGTTTTTCTATCAATTTATATTGAATATTCAGAGATATAATGTTATTCTGTAAACGTAGATTTAGCAGCAATTGACGGGAGTCAATCGTTACAATTTAAAACTAATAATGGCCTACAAGCGATTGTGGGCCGCCTTAGCGGGCAGAGCATCAGTCCTCTGTAAGTTGAAGGCGCAATCGAAAATTTCTCTTTTTGAGACGTATTTCGATTGCGCCTTTTTTTTTTGGTCTGAACTTATCTAACTGTTTTCATAAATGAATAATTTGAAGGATAAACTACAGATGAAAAACGGTAAAATCCTGGTGATGGATGATAGTGCAGATATAAGATTTATATTCACAAAAATGCTGAATCGACTTGGGTATGAGGTGGAGATTGCCAGAGATGGCAGTGAGGCAATATTACAATTCAAGAACGCAATTGAGGTAGAGAATCCTTTTGATGCCGTAATAATGGATTTGAAAATAGCTGACGGGATGGGAGGAGAGGAGGCAATAAAATTATTATTAGAATTAGATCCAGAAGCAAAAATAATTTTATGTAGTGGCAGTGTCACAGATGTGGTGATGATTGGATACAGGGAGTACGGTATAAGTGCTGTTATTCGTAAGCCATTTAAGATGGTCGATTTGGTTAATGCATTACAGATAGTGAATTCAGATAGTAGTAAACAAGTGAATGCGCAATAAATAAAACTTGTTGTATGGCGGGATCATATTTTTTTGAAATCTAAGTACAGTATGAATGTAAACTATCAGTTATACAGTATTTGTCATTCTGTTTTTATAAAGGAGGAAATAAGATATGTTTGATATGGAAGATGTTGGAAAAGAGCATGATAGAGAGAATATTGTCCGTGATCTTATGGATGCTGTGCAAAGCATGACTACATGTGAAAATGATGTTAAGGAAGCAACTGAGAAGATAGAAAAGTCGTTTGGTGTACAGGGAACGATAGGAGAGGATCATAAGTCTCTCTTGTTGACTAAGATAGAGGGTCTTAAAAGGTTGGCAGGGTTGTATAGGGTAGCATCAGAAAAGTATGAATGTGCGGCGGAGAGAGTTGCTGGTGGTGTTTCGGAGGAAGAGGTGCTGGCAGAATTGCTTCCGTATAACATTTCCTTAAATGATCAGATGAGTTCTGAAATAAATTGTTATGAAAAAATCCTAATCATGCTTAAAGCTTAATTGAATATGTGTCGCATAATGTATTAGTAATTAAGTTATATCTTTTTGCTTTTAATATCCGGAGTCAAAGAAAATGATTAAATGGGAAAACAGATTTAGTGTTAATGTGTCAATAATTGATGAACAGCACAAGTTTTTCATATTGATAATGAACAAGGTTGTTGTTGCAAAAAATGAAGAGAATAAACACGAAAAAATTTCAGATGCATTAAATGAGATGACAGCGTACGCCCTTTCTCATTTTAAGTCTGAGGAAGCATATATGTTAGACCTTGACTATCCTGAATACCAGCAACACAAAGAAGAACATAAAGAATTCTTAAAGACAACTGTAGGCTTTTGTAGAAGAGTTATGAACAAAGAGAATAATATTATTGATGATTTGTGCGAATTCCTGGAACAGTGGCTTGTAGAACATATACAGGGAACAGATAAAAGATTTACTGAATGTTTCAATGAAAATGGAATTGTTTAAATGTCCAGAAGTGTCATTCCGGATTTACAGACTATATCACAATTGTCATTCCTGTTTAAGAGATTACGGGAAAGATATTTTGTGTTTGTAGCTTTTGTCGTTATGGCTTCTGCCTTTTATGGTGGACCGACTCAAACCTGAAGGTTTGAGTTACATTCGTAACTCAAGGCTTCAGCCTTGATTAATTCCTTAAGTAGTTTCTGTTACGGAGTACGTTTTGTCATCCTGAACTCGTTTCAGGATCCCTTTACATATCGATACGTATAGATTCTAAATAAATGAAGATAAATAATAAAATACTGTTCTGGTTTCTTGTAATTGCAATAATACCGACAGGAATTACAGGTTTTTTTGCTTATTTAATAGGTCAGGAGACACTGAAGAAATATGTATACAATCAACTCTCAACAACTGCTGATGGCGTTCATAGCAGGATACATGAGTTTCTTGAAATAAAAAGGGAAAGAATAGTAGATTTTAGTTCTGATGGATTTATAAGAGACAGTGCTGAAGAGATAGGTTATTACGGAGACATAAGAAACAGGGCGTATGAACTGAGTAATCATTTATCAGGAAACAAAATGCCACTTGATTCTGATATCCTGGAAACATTTGTTACGGATATGTATGGCGTTATAGTGGCTTCCTCTACTCAGCAACATATTGGACTAAATAGACCGGAAGAAGATTATTTTACAGGTGCAAAAAGAAAAGGTATTCATGTAACTGATCTGCATCAATCTATTGATTCAGATGAGCTTGTAATAGAGGTGTCACGGCTCCTAAGCAGTAGAAAAGAAGGAGTGAATCGACCTGTAGGCATAATAGTTAACAGGATTAAGGGCTCCTCTATTGCTGGCTTATTGGTAAAAGGCATAGGTAATGATGATGAATATTTTGTGCCAGATTCAAAATTGGTAACCTATGTTGTTAACAGGGAAAATCAAATTATAGCCGGTTCAAATGTCCAAAATGGAAAAATGCCGCAGATGGAAATTCACACTGAGCCAATAATTAAATTTAATGAAACGGGAGAAGAGATTATTGGTGTCTATCAGGACAACCTGGGCAATAGGGTTTTTGGTGTATCAATATATGATCCACATATGGATTGGTTAATCATTGTTGAAGAAGATGTAGATATAGTATTTGCTGACATGAAATATTTACGCAACTTTGTCATTACAATGGCATTTATCACAATTTGTGTCGTTAGCCTCCTTGCCATCTGCATCTCAAGAACTCTTACTTCTCCAATTAAGAGTCTTCTGGAAGGTACAAAAAAACTTGGAGAAGGAGTGTTAGGTCACAGAATAAATATTGTGCACAAAGATGAGGTTGGTGAATTGGCAGATTCATTTAACACGATGGCAGATTCTATTCAGGAGAGGACAAATTCTCTAAACAAGACGAAAGATTATATGGAGAATATTCTTGATAATACACAGGATATGGTCATAACGACTGATACTAATGGGTGTGTTGTTGAGTTCAACACCGGTGCGGAGCAGATACTTGGATATACGAGGAGAGAAGTAGTTGGCAGATCCGCGGAGATGTTCTATTTGGATAGACATATAAAGAGGAAATTGATAGAAAAAATTAAGAACAACGGCGCAGTCAAGAATTATGAAACAAAACTCAGGACAAAACAAGGTAGCGATTTACACATGGTAATCACCGTCTCGCAATTGAAAGATAACTCAGGAGATATTATTGGTGCTGTTGAAGTCGGAAAGGATATTACTGAAAAAAATAGAAGGGATGAGGAGCTGGCAAAAACTAATAAGAAGCTTGAATCAGAAATTATAGAACGCAAGATTGTAGAGATTGAGCTGAATGCGGCAAAAGAGTCTGCAGAAGGGGCCAACAGGGCTAAGAGTGAATTCCTGGCCAATATGAGCCACGAGGTGCGTACGCCAATGAGCGGTGTAATAGGTATGACAGATCTGTTGTTGGATACTCATTTGACACCGGAACAGTACGAATATGCAGATACAATTCGTTCAAGTGCTGACTCTCTTCTTAACATTATAAATGACATACTGGATTTCTCTAAAATAGAAGCTGGTAAACTGGTGATGGAGGATATTGACTTTGAGTTACACGTTACAGTGGATAGCCTTTTAGATGTATTCGCCGTTAAGGCTGATGAGAAGGAGCTAGAGTTTTCCTGTTTTATTGAGCAAGGAGCATCGACTCTCTTACGAGGAGATCCTGGCAGGCTCAGGCAGATTCTTATTAATTTTGTAAGTAATGCCATTAAATTTACTAAATACGGTCAAGTAGATCTCAGTGTAAGCCAGATCAGAGAAACAGATACGCATACTACTTTACAGTTTACTGTTCGTGACACAGGAATTGGCATTCCTGCCGATCGCGTTAAAAGGCTGTTTCAATCGTTTACCCAGGTAGATTCATCTACTACAAGAGAGTACGGCGGGACTGGATTGGGATTGGCGATTTCAAAACAGATTTCTGAATTAATGGGTGGCCAGATCGGTGTAGATAGCGAGGAGGGCAAAGGCTCAACATTCTGGTTCACTGTAGAGCTTGAGAAGCAGCCTTTTGACAGACAAGAGACGATTGAACTGGGTGGAATCGATAGTATGAGAGTGTTGGTAGTTGATGATAACCGAGCGAAGCGTCATGTGCTGAGAAGGTTTCTAGAATCCTGGCGTTGTCGTGTTGAAGAGGCTGGTTCGGCAGTGGAGGCAATGAAGATGCTTCGCGCTAATAGTAACGGTATCAATCAATTTAAGGTTGTTCTGATCGATTATTGCATGCCTGAGATGGACGGAGAGTCACTTGGCAAGGAGATCAAGGCGGATTCACGACTTAAAGACTTGGCACTTGTGATGCTAACCTCTTCTGGTCAGCGTGGAGATGCTGACCGTCTGAGAAACCTTGGATTTGCGGCATTTCTACCAAGGCCGATCAAACAGTCACAACTGTTTGATTGTCTTCAGATCATTACCGGTAAAAGAGTAATGATAGAAAAAAATTCTGCCGGACAGATAGTTACACGTTATTCTATATCAGAGGATCGTAAGCGGCGAGCCAGAATATTGCTGGCCGAGGATAGTATTATTAATCAGAAAATAGCTTTACATATTCTGGAAAAGAAACTTGGGTTCCATGCCGATGTCGTTAATAATGGCAGGGAGGCTATCGATTCTCTGAAAAGAACTGATTACGACATGATTCTAATGGATTGCCAGATGCCCGAAATGGATGGTTATGAGGCAACGCAGATCATCCGTGATTCGCTTTCAACCGTACGGAATCATAACATTCCTATAATTGCCATGACTGCTAATGCCATGAATGGTGATCGTGAAAAGTGTATTGATGCCGGGATGGACGATTATGTTAGCAAGCCTATCAGTGTAAACAAACTCTTCGAATCAATTGAACGCCATCTGCCTGAGGAACTCATGTGTAAAGTTAAAGCGTAAATATTATTCTGATTCCTGCTTCTTTTTAATGAAAAGGAGAAAAAATGCCGGAAGAGAAAAGTATTATACTTGTAGAAGATGACCCTGATCATGCTGAATTAATTATTGCTGCTTTTGTAGATCAGGGTATTGAACAGAATATTGTTCTGGTGCGGGATGGACAGGCCGCCATAGATTATTTTCGGGAAATGGAGTTAGAATGCAGAGGTGTGTTGGATGACAAGATCACTATGATTTTATTAGATCTTAATCTGCCTAAAATATGTGGAATGGACGTAATAAAGTTTATAAGGAAGCAGTCAGGATATAGGCATATTCCTATGGTAGTGATGTCAACAAGTTCTGATATAAATACAATCGACGAATCGTATGAGAATGGTGCTGACCACTATGTTACAAAACCCATCTCTTATGACGAATTTGTAGCAAGCCTGGAAACATTGAAAGTATATTGTTGAGTTTTATTTCATACCCAATATCTGCAGGAACTCCTGGAACCATCTCAAAATATATGGTTTAAGACACAGCCCACCGTTGTTGGTCGTTAACACGCAAGACTCTAATATCACAAGGTCTAAATCTCATTTCTATACCATCCTGAATACTCTCTCACTTTAATATTGCATTAATACTGTAATAAAATTATAATTGTCTCCAGTATGAAGTTATTCAAAAGTACTAAGTAAGTATGTGAAAAGGAAATCTATATATTTTTAATCCAATAAGAGGGTCTGGGGGGGGGAACTATTCCTGTTCCTGAATTATAATGAAACATCACAATATAAACATTCTCATAATCGATGATGACAAAGATATCTGCGAATCCTTAAAGAAAGTATTTGCTCTTGATGGTTATAAAGTTAAAACGATATCAAATCCAAAAACAGCGCTCTGTGAGTTAGAGAAAAACATATATCATCTTATTATCCTCGATCTCAAGATGCCTGAAATAAGAGGAGAAGAGCTGTTAAGTGAAATCAGAAAGATTGATGAGGATATATCTGTTATTGTCCTCACCGCTTATCCCTCCGTTGATTCAGCGGTAGAGGCACTGCAGAATCAAGTCTTTGACTACATCAAAAAACCGTTTAAGAATAATGAGCTCAGAGACAAAGTAAGAAGAGCCTTGAGGTCAAAGAGTCTGATTCTTGAACCCGATGAAGAGCTGAATATCAAAATAGGGCATAGGGTGAGAGAGTTCAGGAGTAAAAAAGGGCTTACATTGAAGCAACTTGCGGAGAGGACAGGCCTCTCTGTAAGTCTGATATCGCAGATAGAACGTGCAGAAAGTGCAGCGTCAATATCAACATTAAACAAGGTTGTAACTGCCCTGAATGTAAAACTGACTGTTTTGTTCCAGGATATTTGAGGGGAGTCAATTGTTTCGCCATGCCAAGCCACCTGACGATAGCGATTGTCAAACCTGAAGGTTTGAGTTACATGCGGACACGTCGCCTTTAAGATGTAACTCAAGGCTTAAGCCTTGAGTCTAAGGTTTAATACCTGGTTTTGGCCTAAGTCGAAAGTATGCAAGGAGTAGTAATGCCGCTTGATGCAAACAAACCATTTCCAAAACGCCCAAGACTAAAGCATTTTGAATATGTTGGGGCATACACATATTTTATCACAATATTAACTGCAGATAGGCAAAGCTACTTTAAAAAGGCATACAATGTAGATGCGCTGATAATTTTACTTAAAGAGATTGCAAACAAAGAAAACTTTTCAGTAACCGTTTACTGTTTTATGCCAGACCATCTGCATCTTCTTGTGAATGGACTTGAAGAAGAGTCTGATTTGAAAAAATTTATGAAACTATTTAAGCAAAAGAGTGGATATTGGTTTAAGAAGATAACAGATCAAAGCCTTTGGCATTTGAGTTATTATGATCATATCCTGAGAAAGGCTGAGACAGTAAATGATGTTGTTTGGTATATATTAAATAACCCGGTTAGAAAAGGTATAGTTTCAGATTTTAAAGAATATAGATTTAATGGATCATTTACAATGAATATACAAGAATTGTGATGTTATTGCCTGACCTGTCAAACCTGAAGGTTTGAGTTACAGCATGAATCTCTTCAGAAGTAGTTGTACTTTTAAGGCTATTAAATTGAATATTGAAAAGACAAAATTCTAGTGTTTTACAAAGGCACCAGTTTGATTTAACAGAGTTAACAAAACATATAATGATGATTAGTAATAAAAAAAATCTAGCAACAACACTGTGGTGGATAATAGGAGTTAGCCTTACTATTCATCT
>Ga0233437_1006190_pt1 | contig 12428 bp, 5 predicted proteins | sample SI_122_August201_FD_182714 | JGI IMG/M metagenome (GOLD analysis project Ga0233437, IMG submission 182714) | Seawater microbial communities from Saanich Inlet, British Columbia, Canada - SI_122_August2016_200_MG | ecosystem: Environmental > Aquatic > Marine > Inlet | place: Canada: British... | reverse complement strand
TTTACCAGGCGGTTAAAAATCCTGGAGGATTTAAACAAGGAGTTCGTCTAAAAAGCAAGTGGGATAGAGTATCTCTTTTAGGTGGATTTAAGGCAGGAAGTTACGATAACTATAACAATTAAAAATGCTACAACGGATTACAGATTTTTCATACGGATTAGACACATTAACTGATCCAAGGAGATTACCGCCAAATGGTCAAAAGGATCAAAAAGCGGGGAGTCCTGATATAGAGAATGTCGATATAACTAAAACAGGAGCGATTATTACTTCAACAGGGTTTGAAGAAGTTTCTAGCATAGCTTCAACAGGAGGAGCTTTAAACCTTTTAAATTACGAAAAGAACGAAACTGAGAGATGGTTGATTATTACCCATGACGACGATCATTATGCTATTAGTCCTACGAGTACAGTATGGGATGATAGTCTTTTGGGTGATTATGGAACTGTAGGGAATTATGTTGGAGGTACAGTTTATAAAGGAGCAGCAGGAGATAGGTTGGCTATTTTAGGATCAGACCTAGACGCTAACACTATTAAGAGTGCTGACCAGAGTGGAGCTATGGCTGATTTGAATGATCCGCCTAGTCACGGGTATATTATGACTTCTTTTATGGGTAGGCTTTTCATAGCTAAAGGTGCTACTCTTTACTATTCAAATGTAGATGATGAGGATGATTTCGCTGGAGGAGGTACAATAGGATTCAACGATATTATTACAGGTTTGATGGTTGAAGGAGATAGATTGGTTGTTTTGACTAGGACTTATCATCAAGGAGTAATATTTGGATTCGATGATAACTTTGCTTTATCAGTACCTCAAAAAGAACCTTATGAGAGGCAGTACGGATGTCTGGGACATAAGACTGTCCAAAGAGTATATCCTGATGTTTATTACTGGACAGACGAAGGAGTGATGAGATTAGGTGCTGAATTATCTTACGACGAAAGAGGGATACCTAGACCACAATCTTTAAGTACGATGATTAATCCTAGCCTGAATTATACCAATAAATTATACAGAAAGGATGCTTGTAGTATTTTCTTCGACCAACAGTATTATTTAAGTGTGCCTTATGGGACAGATAACTTTAATTCTCGGACTCTAGTTTATAACAGGGATGTTAAAGCCTGGACTCTTAGAACTGGAATCTATCCTACTGATTGGGCTTTGTTCAGGGATTCGAATTATAAACAAGAATTATACTTTACAGATTACTTCGCTTCGAGGCTCTTAAAAATGAATGATGGATATTCTTACGATGGAGCTGGATATACTCGTAGATGGACGTCTAAGAAGTTCGTTATGGGAGATTCAATGATAATGAAAAAATGGAAATGGGTAGACATAACAGGTTCAATTGATGAAGCTACTGAATTAACTGTACGCCTACAAGTAGATGATAATTACAAAGAATATAAAATAGATCGTACTGAATTAGAGCTAGACGCTACAGGTGAATATATTGGTGATAATTTTATAGGAGATGCCTTCTTAGGAGGAGCTGAAGCAGAGGATAGCCGATTCAAAAGATTCAGAACAAGAATACAATTTAACCAAGATTTAAAAGAAGGATTCGACATGCAAATAACTTTATACAACAACGGAGACGAACAACCTTGGAAAGTAGATTTCATTGGGATCGAATACGACTACTTACCTAGACATCAGATCCCATCAAAATATTTGAACAATAATCCATTACCCTAAATTATGGCACTAACAACACCAGTACACCAAGAAACAAACTTGATTGGAAGAGTAGTGAACACAGCAGTCACAGCTACTAGCACTACTATATACGTGCAATTTACTGATTCTAAAACAGGAGTCGCACGTGAACCTCAATCGAACACATTGTACTTTACATTTGATAAAGACAATTCCAGGTTCGAGATAATTAAATGTGACAGTCATACTACTACAGATGACGTGACAACATTAACAGTAAACGCCGCAGGTAGAGCGATGCCTTTGTTCGGAATAGGAGCAGGAGGAGCTACAGGTAAAACTCATCCTATCGGATCACAGGTAGGTTGCGTAGACGTACATTGGCCTTATGAGATTATAAATAATATTTTAGACGGTTCAGAAGGTACTTCTGGAACAGACTTTAAAGTAGGTGATGAAACAGACGTAGATACAACCTATTATGCTTGGAACGGAGACGCAAATAGACCTTTTGTCAGATACGACGCAGCTAATAATAAATGGGTATTTAGTAATGATGGTACTACTACAACAGATGTAGGTGGAGGTACTGGATCAATTACAGCGGGAGATGGTATAGATATAGCTGCGGGAGTAGTTTCTTTGGATCTAAAAGCTGACTCAGGGTTAGAGATTAGTGCTACTGAGCTCGCAGTTAAGTTGGTAGCAACAGGTGGAATAGATGTAGGAGCTGCTGGATTGGTTTTAGATCTAACAGAAGCAGGGTATACAGCAGGTAATTTGGCAACAGTAATAGCGGATGTAACAGCTTCTTCGGCCGAGATTAATCAGGCTTTAGATGGAATAAGTGCCAACGTAACAGATACTAATTTAAATACCTTAACAGCGGGACCTACAAGTGTTGCTTCATCTTTGCATACACATCAGAAAACAAGTGGAGATTACGTTTATGGGGATACAATTGCGGTTGGTGATGTTCTTTATTTAGATTATGATGACAATAAGGTTAAAAGAATTACCTCAAGTGCAGATACGTGGAAGAATATAGTTGGAGTAGCTTTAGAAAGTGGAGTCGACACCAACACAGGGAAGCTAGTATTGCTTGAAGGTTTAGTTGAAGGAGCTTCATTTAGTGCTGTCGCACCTACGTTCTCTGGTAGTGGAGGAGCAGCTACGCTTGATTTATTAAAGGATGTGGGAGCAAATCCAGTTGACAGAGGTTATGCGTTTAGGTTAGATAATTCTGCTGGACCAGAAGCAGAGATAGCGGTATCAGGTCACTCTATAAGAGTGAAGAAGGTGGGAACACCGACTGCTGCACTAACTCTATCTATTATGCTAGGTGATGGCACTAGGCCTTTCTGTGACCACAATGGTGCAGCTACGTTCGTAGCTAGCAACTCGGCTATTATAGCCGCAGGAGCTATAGCTGAAATAGACATTGGAAATGTTTATGATGACGAGGTTTTCACTCTTAGTGGTATTGCTAAGGTTCCAGCGAATTCATACGTGTGGTTTGTGATAGGGACTGCTGCTGCAAACGATGGTGTCAATTATTACCAAATAGAATATACCGCTGCTGGAACTGCTGCTAAAGGTTCTGACCCAGCTGCGGCAGCAGACCACTGGGATGCATTAACGGCTACTCCTAACTACACATTAGCGGTGAATAGTATAGACCCATGGGACCCAGCTTATGCTATCAGAGCGTTTGGTAACGGAGTCACAGGAGGAGCAGGAATAGGAGACAGTGCAAGTGCTGACCCGTGGGCTAGAGTTATAGGACATGTAGTGAGTGCAACCGAATGGTACTTTGACCCAAAAAGAGCGAGTCATGACTCTGGCAATTTTACTGATAGCTGGGAAACTGGTTCGACAGGAGCATTCTACCAGAACATAACTGCCCATTTCAGACCAAGCTGGATTGATTTTGACATTGAGTATAGTTCGACCATTGCAGCACATGAATACATACCGACCCATCAACACGGAGTGGCTAATTACCATACCTCTAATTATGATATAGAGGGGGTGTTTGGACGAAGTTCAGGAAGCGCAATAGCGGTGGAGCTTACTCCAGGGAACGGCACTTTAGCTTTGGCTTCAGTCAATAACGACTTGCCAGATTTCCAATACTACGTAGCTCCATTAGAGCAAGGATTTTACATGTCAACAGAAATATGCAATGACACTGTTAGTGACCCAATTGGAGGAGCTGCTACAGCAACAGACAGAACTGCATTCGTATCATGGAAAGCATCACAGAAATAAAATTAACTAATTATAATGGCAAAAACAATATACGGTCTTGAGATACAGACTAACAAACGAGGACACCAATATGTTGATGTTGGTGGCAAGCAGTACGCTCCTGTTGAGTCGAGTCTTAAAAATGTTTTAAAGACGCCTTTCACCTCAGAACAGTATGAAAGAATAACCACACAATGGGATGGTACTGGTAAAGGGGAGACAGCAGACATGACAGAATACGCAAAAGGGCAGCAATCTAAAGAAGCTCAGAAAACGATGTATACTCCAACAAAAGCAGCAGCAGCAAAAGTCGCTACAGATGAGATGGGAGTTCCTACTGAAAGTCAATTCTCGGCTGAATTACAAGCTATGAGAGGAGTTGTAGGAGATGTTAAGAGTTTTGCAGGTAATTTGAGTGAAACCTTTTCTCAACAATCTGAATCTTACAAGAATAGTTTCGAAGCTTTACAGACTTCATTAGGTGAACAATCTGAACTCATGCAACAACAGTTAGAAACTTTCCAAAAGACTACAGGTAATTTAGTAAACATAGCTCAGGAGGGATTTCAGGAAGAAGTGCAATCTACGCTAGCTTCTGGAGGTGATTTAAATACAGTATTTGAAAAGTACACCTCTAAACAAGGCGAAGGATTAGGTAAGAAGATGCAAGAGATGTCACCAGAGATACAAGAAGCAGCTAAAGCAGCAGTAAAGGCAGGAGCTAGACCAGAGAGCGTACAGGAGGCATTAGACTCTTATGGTAGAGAGACTTCATTCGGACCGATGATATTAGATTACCTTAACAAGTTCGCTGAAAAAGATCCACAAGAGGTACAGAAGGATACTCAAGAGGTCATGCCTATACCTCAAGACACAACAGTACCAGAGATTAACGATATTACGAGTCCAACAGATCAGATTAATTCTACTTTAGATAACATCCTTACAATAGGAGGTCCAGATATGTTCGACCAAATAGGAGCTATGGACTTTGAAAACATGAATTCAGCAGATATGTTGAAAGTTATGATGATGGCTCAAATCCAAACGATCAACGATCCAACAATGAATCAGTATCTTAACAGGATGGCTAATAGAGCAGAGCAGGGTTATCAAGATGCACTTACTCTTTCAGAGAAAGGTATTTCAGAGGTGAACAAAGCTATTGACGGCAAAGACTTCGCACCATCTACATACGAAGGACTAGCAGCAAAGATAGCAGTTCAGGGTAAAGACCTTCAACTAGAATCAGTAAGTGCAGATAAGAAATACCGTCAAGAACAATACGATAGCTGGCTAACTCAAGAACAAGACAAACGAGGAAGACTAGAAGGATACCTAAAAGCTAAACTATACGCCTCAGGAGCGCAGGACAGCACCGCAGGGCTTCAGACTATGGCTTTACAAACAAACGCCGCAGACGCACGCTTACAGAGCGCACAGAGCGAACATAACTATGCTATGAGTAAGCTTAATATAGAATCGAGAGGAATTATGATGAATTATACCAATAATGTTTCTAAGATAGCTATGGACATCGAAGCGAAAAGAACTAAAGCTGCTGGTGATTACAGTGATAAGTTATTCGAGATCGAAGGAATGGTGATCGAAGATGAAAGAGAAAAGAGAAAATTAACAATGAGTGCTTTAAGTGAGTTCAACGATAAGATGTACACCTACAAGAAAGATCAACAAGATCAAGCATGGAAACAGTATACTCAATCTTATAAAGAGAACCAGGATGCAATAGATAACGCTTATAAACGTAGTGGATTAACAGGTACTCAATGGTCTGTTGACTCGAAAGGAAATCTTTACGATACAGGAGTTGCTACTTTTGATAACCTCAAATGGCAAGATTCAAACGCTTTGGGTTATCTTAACTATAACAGGAATGTTTCAAACGATATGTGGGGCAAAGCTAAGGACTTACTAGACGCTGGCATGCCTCGAGAAGCTGCTTTAGCGGTAGGAGAAGATGTAAGTTTCTTTGACAATTATAAAACTGATGCTGATAGAGATTTTGCACTCGCTCAACTAGAGAGTTCTCAAAGCACATATTCTCAGATACTAGGAGGTATGATGGCCGAGAGTGGGGTGATAGCTAATTTATATCCAGATACTACTTATGGCGGTCAGTGTGGAGCATTTATGCACAAATTCGTGAATGATTACCCTGGTGAATTAAACACTTTGCAGCAAAAAAAGAGTGCAATAAACAGCACTACTCCGCAGGTGGGGGCAGTGGTAATTACAAGTGAAAGTTTCCCAGGGAAAGACACAGGACATGCAGCTATGGTAAATAATATTTCAGATGGATATATCACTTTAACTGAAAGTAATTATGGGGGGAATGAAAGGGTAAGTAATACTAGAAGGTTATCTATTGATGATCCAAAGATACAAGGATATTTCTTGGGAACATTGAATTCTGAAATCCAAAGCATGATGACGAGTACAGATCAGATGGTTGCTAGTAAGTATATAGATAGAGTAAAGAGTGGAGTGCCTATCTCGGAAGTAGAATCACAAATCAAAGATGAAATTGGTTCTGATAAACAAGATGGAGTAATCGCTTCTTTTAATAAATTGGTTTATGATACTCAACCATATACGTTTTCTGGTAATGAGATGGGTATAAAATTCTTAGATAATATGATGAATGGAGTTTCTATGCCATTACCTTCTTTATATGATAAGTATGGAGAAAAAGATGAGGATGATATTGATTCGTTTTTTAACCTTGATTAGAAATGGCAGTACAAAATTTTACAACTAAAGCACAATTAGATTTAAAAAGATCAGTGTTCAGTCAATACATTAACAGTGTTGGGACTGTTGCTAAGCAAAAGAAAAAAGAAGCTGAATCAAAAGCAGCATTAGGGAGAGAGGCTGTAGAAAAGGTTACTCAAAAGGTTTTCGAAACTACAAGGACACTACCTTCTCAGAAGGCTGTGTATCCAAATACGCAATTAAGTTCCTTGGATAGTGATAAGCCATTGCAACCAGCTAAAACTTTAACCGAACAAGAATCATTATACTGGGAAGACCCTAAGAGGTATCAAGCGTTATATGGAGAATCTCCTAGTAAAGTTGTTGGAAAAGGTGTTGGATTTTTACCTACTGAACCTACTGCAACTAAATTTGCAACTGAAGTTAGAAAAAAACTACCAGCACCAATTCCAGAGACTTCAGATGCAATCAGGTCTTCGTTGTCTAGTTTTATACTACAAGCGGCTAAAACACCTTTAACTGGAACATTGGCTGTTTTGGAACAATCTTATGGAAAAGGAGAAGGAGGGACTCCTTCACTATTAGTGTCCAAAGGTACACCAACTAAAAACGCTGTAACGGAAAGATTAACAGAGGCAATAGGTTTTCTTAATGAGGCTCAACAGAATGAGTATTCTTCTTTGAATAAGAAATGGCAGCAAAATGTTTTTAAATTAACAAATGGAGTAGCTTCTATGTTGTCCGCAGTTGGTATTTACGCAGCGACTAAGAGTCCTTCGGCTGCTGCTGCAACCTTGAGTGCCATAGAGTCTGGTGATGTTTATAATGAAGCTAGAGCTGCTGGACAGACTCCTAGTAGTGCGTTAGGAATAGCTGGGGCATCTTTTGCAGGGACTTACTTACTAGAAAAGATTGGATTAGATTATCTTTTCAAAGCAGGAACGGGATCATATCTTACTAATTTTATAAAGAAATTTGCTGTAGAAGGTTTGCAAGAAACAGCTCAAACTGGTTGGCAGGATTTGGTATCTAATCATGGGTACGACAAATCGTATAGCACATTGTCAGATTATTGGGATTCGTTTTGGGTTGGAGGATTAGTTGGTGGAGGAACGAGTGTTGTTATTAATTTTGCTGACGCTAGAAGTCCAGAAGCAAAAGCCGTAAAAGAGCTAGAAAAACTAGGATCAACAAAAGAAGAAGCGCAAGCTATAGTTTCTGATTTTAGGGATTACGCTGTCTCTCAAGGAGATCAAATGATAAATGAGTTCAATGACCAATTTACTTTTAAAGAAAATAGATTAGCTGGATATGCAGAAGGTATTACTCCAGAAGGTAGACCAGGAATAGAGAAACCTGCTGCTTTACCAGATAAAACATTGTTGGGAGTTCATAATTTATCAGAATCAAATCTTATTTTTGCAGACAAATTAGGTGGGTTAGCGAATCCATCTTTAGCTATTTTTGAACCAAGCAAAACGTCGTTCCCTAATTTTGGGGAAATTTCTTTGGTTGGTGGGCCAGAAATGACTGTTCCAGGACTTATGAAAGGTGGAAAAACCTATGGTGCTGATGTGTATAGCCCTAGATTTCCTAGTCAGGAGTATATTTTAGATTTTAAGCAACAAGATAGTTTAACATCGAAGTTGAAAAAATACGAATCTTTAGTGGAAGAAGAAACCTCTAAGCTAGATTTAACTTATGACGTAGAAAGAAATTTAGAAAACTCAAGTTTAATGATGGCAAGTTTCCTAGACAGTAAAGGCATTAAGCCCAAAGTAGTTAATGGCGAAAACTATCAGACTAAGAATAACTTACGAGAACAGATACAAAAAATTGGTAATCAAGACTTTGTTGATTATATAGAAAGAGAGGTAGAATCTGTAGGTGGAGAAAGAAAGTTTTTTGCGGGATTTACGCCAGGTGGTCAAAAAAGATATAAACCTTTTACTGCTGAAAACGCATCAAAGTTAATGAAGGCTGAAAGCAGGGGTGGCGAAAATTTCTTCTACGGACTGGGGAGCGTAAGGGCAAAATTAACGCCAGAGTTTAAATCGCTAGATCAAATAAGAAAAGCTAGAAATAAGATCGTAGACAGGGGTGAACTTGATGAAATAATCAAAAAGAATGATGAGAAATTTGCGAAGATTTTGGACAAACTTGGTGAGTATGCCAAATTTAAAGATGACAATCAGTTTACTGAATACGATAGGCAATCTCAGATTTTAGCCGATTATATGTCTGGAGAAGATGTAAGTTTTTTTAAAGAAAAATTTGGAGAAATTCCTTCAAGTCTGAAGAAAAAAATAGACAGTTTTCGGGAGGACTTAAAGGACATGCCTACGGAATATTTTGAAACTAAATATAAAAGACCAGTTGGGCTAGAAGAATTTAAGGCAGCGGTTGTGCCTGATAATGTTTCTGATAAAACAAGGGCTGTTTTAAAAGGCAAGGGGTTAGAGATTATAGAATACAAAGCTAATGACGAAATTGCCCGAAGAAAGGCATTGTTAGACCTAACTACCCAGAAACTCCCTACTGAAATTTTACCTACTGAAGGGCTGGCTTATCTAAGAGGTCCAGAAGGAAAGCTAGGAGATGTTTATACAAGGAATTATGAAATGAATGCTCCAAAGAGAGTAAGTGTTCCAGAAGTAACTAAGTTTACAGGAGCTATTGGAAAGATAGCTGATAAGTACATTGGAACAATTTCTACTAGATTAGGGAATATCAATCAATCACTAAAAGTCAAACTCAGAAGGATGGAGTATGACGTGAGACAAAGCACGAAAAAGGATATTGAAAAGTCTGTTCCATTTTTAGACAAAGTAAAAACAATGGAGAAGAAAGACAGGATAGACTTCGACTTAGCGAGGAAGAATGGTGATGTAAAGAAGATAAACGAATTTGTAGATAAGTATAACATGAGACAAGAATACAACAATGTAAGAGATATGCTTGATACCGTCTATAAAAGAATGGATGAAGTGGGATACAAGATGGGATATAAGAGGGATTATTTCCCAAGAGTAGTAAAAGATACAGAAGGATTCTTAGAGTATTTTAGAGACTCTCCTGATTGGCCTGTTATACAGCAAGCTATTCAAGCTAAAGAACGAGATTTGAAAAGGAACCTTGACGACCAAGAGAAGGCTGAATTGATTAACTCGTTATTGAGAGGATTCAAAAGCGGGATAATAACTTTATCAGATATAGGAGCGGCTAAATCAAGAACAATAGAGATGGTAACTCCTGAATTAAATAAGTTTTATATGGATTCAGATGCAGCTTTGTTGGGATATATAAACGCCGCTAATGAGTCGATAGAGTCACGGAAGTTTTTCGGGAAAGGAGAGAGCGTATCAGTTGAAGATTCTATTGGAATGTTTGTTTTGGACTTAATTCAAAAAGGAGAGATAACTATTTCTCAAGAGGTAGAGTTGACCAAGATACTTAAAGCTAGGTTCAAACCTAAAGGACCTGGGAAGTACATGAATGTGTTTAAAAACCTTTCTTATATGGGAGCGATGGGATCTCCGAGTTCAGCTATAACGCAGATTGGAGATTTAGCTTTTGTTTTGTATAAGGCTGGAGTAATCAAATCAACTAAAGGTATCTACAAGACTGTTGCTGGACAATCTAAATACAACAAAGCAGATCTAGGAATAGAACAAATGGCTCAGGAGTTTGCCGATCAAACCAAAACAGGTAAAGCGGTTACTCAACTATTCAGAGTAATAGGACTAGAAGCGATGGATACTTTTGGTAAAAATAATTTAATCAATTCAGTTTTAGATAAATATAAATCTGATGTAATTAAAGGAGACGAAACAGCTTTAAAGAAACTAGAGAAGATATTCGGAGAAGAATCTGGGGAAGTTATAAGTGATTTGAAAAATGATGTAGATTCAGAGAATGTTAAGTTCCTGGCTTTTTACGAGTTATCAGAAGTGCAACCTATAACATTATCAGAAGTGCCAGAGGGGTATCTTACAGGCGGCAATGGGCGAGTATTCTACATGTTGAAGACTTACACCGTAAAGTTATTCGATGTTTATAGAAACGAAGTGTTTCAAGAGATAGCGAGCGGAGATCCTAAACGGATGGCTCAAGGTACTAAAAATCTAGTAAAACTTACTACTGCATTAGCTGTTATGAATGCTAGTGCTGATTGGTTAAAAGACTTCTTGTTCGGAAGAAACGTAGATCTTGAAGATATTGTTATTGATAATTTATTCAAGCTATTTGGGGTAAACAGATTTATTACATGGCAAGCAAGAACAGAAGGATTGTATTCAGCTATTTCAAAACAAATACTTCCACCGTTTAATTTTTTAGATAACCTTGGGAAAGACATGTATAAATTCTTTACAGATCGAGACGTTTTGTTTGAAGAAGGATTTGAGTCGACTCAAACTCTCCCAGTCTTAGGTAAACTTTATTACTGGTGGTTGGGGAAAGGAAGAGCCAAGTCTGAGAAAAAAAGAATTGGTGGTAGTTATGAAGCTTATACTATTCTAAAGGAAGCTGAGGAAAGACAAGTTTCTCAGCAAGAAGCTAATGATTTAAAAGACTCTATTAAACAAGCAGTAAAGGACGGAGATTTAACAATGGATGAAGCAAGAAAAAAGGCTGGTGATTTTAAGAATAAAGTAACTAAATACAAAGAATCTATGAAGATAATAAAAAGATTAAAAGAAAAAGGCATAAGAGGAAGCGCAATGAAAGCTGGATTAGAAAAAATGAATGAACAAGGAGTTATTACTAAACCGCAAGTCAAGTTTATCCTGTCTAATCTCTGATGGACATTATAAATACAAATATAATCCAACTAAGGATTATCCCAGCTAAACTTGTAATAAAATAATTCATAGTTAGACCTTACCACTAATAGCCTTATAAGTCAATAACCAAACACACATGCCAAGAAAACGTGCAAAGAAACCTTTGCGGATTGTAAGGAAGACTCCTAAAGGACCGATCTCTAAGTCTGCAAAGTCTTGGACCAGGAAAATCAGAAAGATGTCTGGTAAAGCTGCTACAAAGGTAGCTAGAAGGAGAAAATAATTAACCCGTTAATATGCTTAAAGCAGATGAACTTCTCTATAAGCCATTGAAACCTTTAGATCAAGGTCAATCACCGATGTGTGTAGCGTATTCGTTTTTCTCTTTATTAAGTGAGTTCGTTCAACAGAAGTATGACCTGGATGTAGAGTTTGATGTGCCGCTTTACTTCGAGTTAATGGAAGCAGCTAGAGGGAAAAAGTACAGAATAAAATACCTTATAAACCAGGCAAAGACCAAAGGTTACAAAACCACTACAGGTGAAATAGTAAAAATACACGGTCACAGGACTGTCCATACTATCGAAACCGCTCAAAGACAACTCCAGTACAGAGGCCCAATACTGTTTACAGTGAAAAGATGGCACGGACACTCCTTAAACAAAGATGTAATAGAAATGCCAAAGGAAGACGCAAAGCCAAAGAAGACAGCTCACATGATGTACTTGAATGGTTTTTATGAGGATGGATTCTACTTTCAGAATTCGTGGGGCAAGAGACACCAAAGAATCCCATATGACGTATATAAATACATGACTAAAGGCGCGTACTCAATATTTGATGTAACCATAAGCTAATGATAATTTCACCTTTGCAAAATTCAGCTAAGTTCGACCTTAACTGGGTTCAAATCAGACCAAGAGTAACTCAATTGTTTGGAGGAAACGCACCAATGTATGAACCTTTTGGGATGAAAGGACATTCGGGAA
>Ga0233437_1006188_pt1 | contig 12429 bp, 8 predicted proteins | sample SI_122_August201_FD_182714 | JGI IMG/M metagenome (GOLD analysis project Ga0233437, IMG submission 182714) | Seawater microbial communities from Saanich Inlet, British Columbia, Canada - SI_122_August2016_200_MG | ecosystem: Environmental > Aquatic > Marine > Inlet | place: Canada: British... | reverse complement strand
GCGTGAACAGTTGCCGCAGGCTGCACCTCGAGCACGAACGCTTGATGATCTATTCTCCACCAAAGAGGAAGCTGCAAAGCTGAAGGTCATTCTGAAGTCGGGGACTACGGGCGGATTGGAAGCAGCTCGCCGTGAAATCGCTTCGCTTGATGTCGAAGGCGTCGAACTTGATATCCTCGTTTCCGGCGTTGGCGACATTTCTGAGTCAGATATTGTCCTTGCTTCAACAGTTACTGAGGAATGCCTCGCTGTCGGGTTTGGTGTTGGTATCGATAACAAGGCACTCAAACTCGCTGAGCGTGAAGGTATTCCCGTGCTGATGTATGACATCATCTATCACCTCGTTGATGAAATCGAGACGGCTCTTAAGCGACAGCTAGGTCCTGCCTACGAAGAGCGATCGATGGGATCGATTGAGGTTAGAAATCTATTCAAGGCTCCTTCTGGCATGATCGCCGGCTGCTACGTCGCTGATGGTCGCGTGGAACGAAGGGCAAAGATCCGTGTCATTCGCGATAATACCGAGATGTTCACGGGTGAGATCGCATCGCTGCGTCGATTTGAAGATGATGTTCGCGAAGTTCAATCTGGCCGCGAGTGTGGTATCCGGATTCGTGATTTCAACGACATTCAAATCGGTGACCGTCTGCAAGCCTTTGTCCTTGAAGAGGTGGAGCGCTAATTATCGAATGAAATCCGCGCTTCTAACGATACGCTTTCGCCTCTATGGCATAGAGTCCATCAAGCAGAAGCGGTCGATTGTGAAGCGACTCCTTGCTGAGGTTCATCGGCACGGAACGGCATTCGCTGCATGCGAGGCAGATGATCAAGACGATCTGCAACAAATGACGATTCGCATTGCTCATTTGTCTAACGATCCGCGATTCTCGGATTCCGCTCTCCGAAAGCTGCAACTCAAACTGGAGCGCGGCGATGGCTACGAATTGGAGAACGCGGACATGGAGATTTTATGACAGGTAAACGACGACTGGCACGCTTGCAGGAAGATATCCAACGGGAATTGGCGGCAATTGTTGAGTTCGAAAGTCGCGACCCGATCGTTCGCGACGCGTTTCCCACTGTCATGGACGTGAGCCTTTCTATCGATGGTCGGCACGCCAAGGTCTATGTGGGCGCGGGAACAGAGATCGATCCAGATGCGTTCCTCAAAGCCCTCAAACGGGATCAAGGCTTTTACCGAAGCGAACTGGCAAGCCGACTAGCGACGCGGCACACCCCAGAGCTTCAATTCATCATTGACCTTACCGTGGAACGATCATTGCGATTGGAGCGACTGCTTCGAGATGATGACGAACCTCAAGCGGAGTAGACAAGCGGCGAGGCTTCTGACTCAAGCGCCATCCATTGCACTCGCCTCATTGGCCTATAGCACAGCCATTCACTTGTCGTCGCTTCGTGCCGATCTGTTGGATATCACTGATCCTTTTTGGGTGGTCACAATCGGGCTGATCCTTTTGCTTTCTCCAATCTATCACATTGTTGTGATCGGGACGGTTGGTACATTCCTTCGGGGGGAATCGTTCCCTCTTCGTACACTCCCCGTGGAAACGTTTGGTGATTTGGTGCTTGGCGAATTGCTTGTCAACGCGTTGGTCGTTCTGGGTAGCGCGCTCTTCTTTCTGCCGGGGATCTACATTGGACTTCGCTCGATCTACTACAAGCAGATCATTATTCTTCACAAGGCACGTCCGGTTGAGGCGATTCGTGAGAGCTTCAAGATGACTAGAGCGCCACGCGTAGTACTTCAGACCTTCCTGCTGCTGGCTGCATCCTATTCTCTTCCATTGGGCATCGATTACTTGCTGATGCCAATTACTTATGCTTGGTGGATTCATCCCATCGGCATTCTGGTGTCGACTTGCTTCATTGCATGGGTCAATATATACATCACGCTTACGTTCAATGATCTCATCGCCAGTGACATAACTAATCAAGGTACGGAGAAGACCACGTAGGCGAATAACTGCTTGGGTTGAAAGGAATTGCCGATGAATACCGATCTGTCCATTGCTCGATCCGTTACCCCAAAGCCTATTACGCAGATTGCTGCTGATTTGGGATTGCAGCCCAATGAGTTGTGGCAATATGGGACTACCAAGGCCAAGGTGCTGCATTCGTCATTGACTGCTCGAGCAAATGGTGCCGACGGGAAATACATCGACGTGACCGCTATTACGCCAACACCGCTGGGCGAGGGAAAAACAACAACGACCATTGGGTTGCTGCAAGGACTGGCCAAGCGGAACGTCCGGGCGATGGCCTGTATTCGCCAACCTTCCCAGGGACCGACATTTGGTATCAAGGGGGGGGCAGCTGGCGGGGGCCATGCCCAAGTGATTCCGATGGAAGAGTTCAATCTCCATCTGACTGGAGACATGCATGCGATTACGGCCGCTCATAACCTGATTGCTGCTGCACTGGATGCCCGTATTATGCATGAACGTGACTTCTCAGACGCAGGTTGGGCGGCTAGAGGCTTGTCGCGGCTGAATTTCGATGTCGAGTCAATCATGTGGCGACGCGTGCTCGATGTCAACGATCGAGCCTTACGAAACATCAAGAGTGGACTGGGAACCAAGTATGACGGCGTTCCGCGAGACTCAGGGTTCGATATCACAGCCGCATCGGAGCTCATGGCCTGCCTTGCGTTGGCCGATGATTTGAAGGATCTGCGTGTGCGCATCGGACGGATCGTTCTGGGCTATGCCAAGGATGGCAAGCCGATTACAGCAGAAGATTTGGGTGTTGCCGGAGCAGCCACCGTGCTGATGAAGGATGCCATCCACCCGACGCTGCTTCAGACGCTGGAAGGACAAGGCGTGTTCGTTCATGCGGGTCCCTTTGCCAATATTGCCCATGGGAACTCGTCAGTTATTGCCGATCGAATCGCCCTGAAACTGGCGGATTACGTGGTTACTGAGTCCGGGTTTGGAGCCGACATTGGAATGGAGAAATTCTTCGACATCAAATGCCGCGCTAGTGGACTTGTTCCTCATGCTGTCGTGTTAGTGGCTACGGTTCGCTCGCTCAAGATGCATGGTGGCGGCCCCACGGTTTCGGCAGGAAAGCCATTGCCCCCCGAGTATTCCGTTGAGAACCTGGCATTGCTGGAAGCTGGCTGCGCCAACGTCATCCGACACATCGAGATTGCCCAGACATTCGGTATCCCCGTTGTCGTGGCTATCAACAAGTTCCCCACAGATACGGACGCGGAGCTGGCCCTTGTTCGAGAGCTGACCGTAGCAGCGGGGGCACATGCCTCTGTGGTTGCAGACCATTGGGAGCATGGCGGCGAAGGGGCCGTTGACTTGGCAGATGCCGTCATCGATGCATGCGAAGCAGCATCGGATTCTCGATTCCTTTATCCATTGGACATGCCGCTGGTTAAGAAGATTGAGACGATTGCTACGCGAATCTATGGCGCTGATGGCATTGATCTGAGTCCCGTGGCAAGCGACCAATTGGCACGCTATGAAGCGCTCGGATATGGTGGATTGCCGATCTGTATGGCCAAGACTCCGCTGTCCATCTCTCATGACGCGAAGTGGAAAGGTGTTCCCTCAGGGTACAGGCTCCCCATCGGGGAGGTGCGCGCAAGCATAGGCGCCGGGTTCATTTACCCTCTCTGCGGCGCTGTTCGAACCATGCCCGGTCTGCCTGCCAGACCCGCATTCATGGATATTGACTTGGACGATGAGGGGCAAGTGGTGGGTTTGAGCTAGCGTGCTCATCCGGGATGCGGTTGCCGGTCGGTTTGTCGGATCTGTAGAATTGTCCTACTCATGACCAAGCTGACGCGGATTTCCACAGACGCCGTTTATGAAGCGCATCCCTTTGCACGGGAGATCCTGTCTCGATTAAACAATGAGGGATTCGAAGCAGTGCTCATTGGTGGTGTTGTTCGCGATGGACTACAGGCACAGCTTCATCGCGATGTTGTTTTCCCGTCCGGCGACATCGACATCGCTACAGCCGCCTTGCCTGAGGAAATCCGGCACATCTTCCGTGACCGACCCATTGTCGGTGTGGGAGAAGAATTCGGTGTCTTGGTGATCATCGGGCACGATGGGCAATCCTACGAAGTAGCGTCATTCCGAGTTGAATCTGAATATGACGGACGTTGGCCTGCCAAAGTAGATCTTGTTCGCGATCTTGAGACCGATGTTCGCCGTCGAGATTTGACAGTCAATGGATTGGCTGCAACTGCTGACGGAAATGTCATTGATCTTGTGGGGGGCACGCAAGATCTCGTGGATAGACGTGTGTCCACCATCGGTGATCCTACGATTCGGTTTGGCGAGGACCACTTGCGGATGATGCGTGTCATCCGTTTTGCCTGCCGCATTGATGGAGATATTGATGAGGCGACTGCTCAGGCTGTTCGCAATCACGCGGATTCCATCAAGGAGATATCGTCTGAGCGGATTGGCGAGGAGTTACTGCGTATTCTTGAGACACCACGTGCTGTACGTGGTGTGGAGTTGTTGGATGAACTCGGCTTGCTCCCTCATATTCTTCCGGAATTGGCGAGTTGTCACGATGTTCCTCAGCCTGAAGAGTACCATCCAGAAGGCGATGTCTTCGTCCACACTGTTGAGGCGATGCGCGTAGCCGACCGATTCATCGTAGATCCCATTGTTAAGCTTGCCGTTCTTCTCCACGATATTGGAAAACCTGTTGCTCTGGAACGAAACGAAGGGCTCAACATGGGTGGTCACTGTGCCATTGGTGCACGAATGGTGAAGACGATCGGAAGCAGGTTGCGGTTGAGCAAGCTGCAAACGCAGCGATTGAGCGGTCTTGTAAGAAATCACATGCGTATTGCGGATTTTCCGAAAATGGGAAAGGGAAAGCAGGTTAGGTTCTTGAGCGAAGGGGAAGACCCAGAGGCTCTGACGCTGGCTAGGCGGTATCCGAAATTCTTTGACCTCCTTCAGGTGCTGGTTGCTGACTGCGAAGCGAGCGCCCATCGTTCATCTGGGTGGGGACCGATCCTTCGCGAGACCATTAGTGTCATGGATCACATTGAGCAGGTCTGCGGTTTGCAGCGAGCACGTGAGATGATTGACGGACACGATCTCACGAATCTTGGCCTCTCTCCTGGACCCCAATTGGGCCACATCCTCAGGCATGTGCATGATCGAATTCTGGCGGGGCATGTTATCAGTCGCGACGACGCGATGGCTCTTGCGAAAGACCTAATCGAGCAGGATTCCCCCTCGTTTGGCGAGAACTAAGGGCACGACTGAGGGGACATCCGCCCTGTCGAACATCTGCTTGCTTCCCTAGGCTCTCTTTGTATCCACATCTACGCACGTTGGCGTGCTTGAGGGATGACGGGCCGAATTGGGGGAGCACAAATGGGCAAGCCTTTACACATTAGCAAGGACCTCGACATCAATCTGGAGGATCTGATTGGTCAATGCATTGCCATCCTGGGCATTCGAGGATCAGGGAAATCCAACACAGCCGGCGTGATTTTCGAGGAGCTTCTTCAAAACGACTATCCGCTTTCAATCATTGATATCGAAGGCGAATACTTCGGACTCAAGGAGAAATACGAAGTGCTTGTCGTTGGAAAAGGCGAAGGCGTCGAGATCGAAATTGATGCCCATTGTGCTGGCGAGATTGCGCAGGTCAGCATGGAGCAAAACGTGCCTGTGGTATTTGACTTGAGCGGATTCTTGTCCGATGAGCGGACAGAGGTGCTCAAGGCCTACTTATCCGCCTTGTGGAACTTGGCTGGGACCCTTCGCAAGCCCTATATGATTGGTATTGAAGAGGCACATGAGTTCATTCCCCAAGGCGTAAAGAACGAGTTGAAGGAAATGATTGCTCGAGTTGCTCTGCGAGGCCGCAAGCGAGGGTTGGGTGCGATCATTGTCTCTCAGCGAAGTGCCAAGGTTGACAAGGATGTGTTGAGCCAAGCTGGCATGTTGCTTTTGCACCGTGTAGTACATGAAGTTGACATGCGCGTCTATAGCGAGCTCTTGCCATGGCGAAAGAGTGAAGTCAAAGAGATCATCAATTCGCTCGATATCGGGGACTGCATGTATGTCAATGGCGACAATGTACTCCCCATCTACGTGCGTGAGCGATCGACATTCCATGCAGGGTTTACGCCATCGCTGGAAGCCGTCAAGTCACCGGAGCTACGAAGTGTTAGCGCATCCATTATTGACACAATTGAGAAGGCCCGCGTTGGCAAGGGGCCAAAATCTCCCACTCAGCAACTTGAGGACAGAATCGAGACGATGGAGCGAATGATGGACTCCAAAGATCAACGAATTGCCGAGCTCGAGGACGTAGCCCGGACGTTGGGCTACATCAAACTGGAAATCCCCTCGATTGTGCGCGACGTTGCTACGCCCGCCGATCCTTCGGAAAGAGAGGCACGACTCTTCAATAGCCTGCCTGTAGTTGTTGCCGACGATCCGCTGATCGATATTACAGAGTCTGCTCAACTAGCAGAGATCCCCAAGCCACCCGAAGCGATTGCAGCGCCACTCGAGGATTCGCCAAACCAGGCCCTGAAGCCTTCTGGGACCTTGCCACCAGCAGTGAATCAGCACATTGACCGATTGATCTCTCGGTTTTCGCGTGAAGAGATTCTCCACCGACGGGTGCTCGCATTCCTCATCGAACACTCACCAGGATCCTATTCAGCAAATCAGATTGCGGCGTGGACACGCTGTCCGCAAGAACTCATCGATGATGATCCCCCTCAAGGATTTCTAGCTTCCGGCTTGATTGAGCGTGAACGAAGAACTTCGGGCATCCTTTATCGAAGTGCGCTAAGAGCCTTCGTAAACCGGGAATTTAAGGTGTTTCAGCCCGATATTGGAGACAATGGTCTTCATTGTGTTACGCGCATGCTTCGAGACCGATTGCCGATGCTCGCTTAGGCAGAGAGCAACAGCGATTCCGCGTTTTCATAGTTGCTAACTGAATTGACCGATCTCTCCTTTTCTGCTATAGTTTACGATAAGGAGGCGCGGACATGAAGATCAAAATTGCAGGACATCATACAGATGCGGGTCCTAAACTTCGTGACTACATCATTGAGAAGACTGAAGGGCTTGAGCGTTTCTTTGATCGCATTATCAGTGTTGACGTCTTTCTTTCTGTTGAGAAAGAGAGACAGATCGCAGATTTTCACGCGCATCTAACCAATCGGAAAACAATCAACGCTCGTGAAGAAACAACGGACATGTATGTGTCGATCGACACGGCGATTGATCGACTGAAGCGGCAATTGGTCAAGTTCAAGGATCAGCTTCAGGACGTTCGTGATCAGACACATGTCGATGCGCATGCCGAGGAATCGGACGAGATTCCAGACAAACGGATTATCCGTTCTGAAGCATACTTCCAGAAGCCGATGACAGCTGAGGAAGCTGCGCTGCAACTGGATGCAATTGACAAAGAATTCCTCGTATTTGTTGATGTCGACACAGACGAAATCGGGATTATTTATCGAAGGCGAGATGGGAATTTTGGGCTGATTGAACCGCGACGGTAGAGTAAGTGGGGACGGGGTAGGGCGTGGTTAAAGTTTTGTCACTTTTCTCGGGTAGTTTGGCGAGCCGAGTAGCTACTAAGCTCGTTGAGCGACATCCGCAGGTAAGCAGTGTACAACTGCTTTATTTCCGATCGCCGTTTTCGCGTGATTGCGAAGAGCTTCGGCAATTGGTCAAGTCCGAATGGTCAAGCGCTACCTATCGAACGCAGTCTATCAAGAAAGACTATCAAGACCTCATTTCCCTAACGGATCAAGGCGAGTTCTCCCTCGCGCAAAGCTGTCGTAGCTGTCAGTCTCTGTTGTTGTCCAAAACTGCCAGGTATATGGATCGTATTGAAGCTGACTATGTAGTTACCGGGTGTATTCCTGGGAAACATGGCTTGACTGCCCAAAATGTGGCCGACGTTGCATCCCGTGCTGGGCTAGAGGGACGAATCCTCAATCCACTGATGGCAGAGAATCCGCTCAGCGTTCCTGACGAGTTGACTTCCTGGACTGATCAGACCATGGCAACGCGCGATTCCAACGGGATGACAGATCTGATACTGCAATTGGCAGAAGAGCTTGACATCCACTCAATGGATCCCGTGAACTCAGGGAGCCGGTGCAAATTGATGATCCCTGGTTTTGGGGAGAGAGTGGCCGCGCTTTTCCAGGAAGAAATGGTGACGCTAAACGCGCTTTGTCTCCTCGATTTTCCTCTGTATTTTAAGGCGGATCCCGATTTGCGAATCATTCTCGCATCAGATGAGAATGAGAAGCGGGAATTGCAGAACTACTTCCTTCCTCAGGATCTGAGACTCTATCCTGCAACGCCTCACGGCCCCATGACGCTGCTTCGAACGAATTGGGACACGAAGAGCGAAGCTGAGAAGATCGAGATCATTGAATTCGTGGCGCGGCTCACGGCAACCTTCGCTCGCGTGGAGGGAATGGCAACGGTTCCCGTTTACTATCGACTTGAATCACAGGATGAGTGCCAACTGCTTAATGTTGAGCCATTTGAGTCCGTAGAGGACCTTGTCAACAGAGACGACCTGGAGCTTATCCCGCTTCACTTGCCCATGCAGCTCGAATTGTCTGCTTGAAAACCCTCGCATTGGAGCTATACTTAACGGTTGTTCGTCAAGTCTGAATCTCGATTGGCGATGAACGGAAGATATGAGACGAGTAGCTAATGATCTCCCCGTAGGGAACGGGGAGGCTATGCTTTTTTGGTGATTGCGAAATGCCAAGCTCAGTACGATTCCTAGCAGATTATGAATCGTAACAATGAGGAGCCCTCAACGCAATGTGCGGCGGGATGGCTCAACAAAGGAGCAGCTGAATCTATCGGGGATCAGCAGGCTGCAATTTAGGAAGCGATGGTGTGTAACGATCTATCAAAGCAGGATTGGAAGAACAAACAAACGGGCAACATAGAACTTGACTGTCTCTTGATCAAAACAAGATTAGAGGCGGAGGATAAATCGGCTCGAGCTACGGCACGCGCTGTAAGTGGTGACGGATTAGCAATTGAACCTTGCGAGCCCTTCACTGCGAGAATGCAACAACCACAACGAGGTGAGAAGTGATTTCGGGTGACGATATCAAACGCATCAAACTTCAGCTCGCTCCCCCTTCAGTGATTCTCAATTGGTCTCATGGGGAGATTACGGAATCCGAAACGATCAATTACCGAACGCACCGCGCAGAACGTGGTGGGTTGTATGCCGAAGAGATCTTTGGACCAGCCAATGACTACGAGTGCGCCTGCGGAAAGTACAAAGGCAAGAAATACGAAGGCATTACGTGCGAGAAGTGTCATGTATTGGTTACTGATTCATCCGTGCGGCGCGTGAACATGGGACACATCCAACTTGCCAGTCCTGTTGTTCATTTCTGGTTCCTGAAGGGTGTATCCAGCTTGCTGAGTCGATTGCTTGGCATGAAGAAGCGTGAACTCCAGCGGATCGCCTACTACGAGACTGAGCCCATGGAAGAAGCGCTCTATCTTGTCACGACCTCGGAATCCAAGGAAGTGCGCCCTGGCGAGAGCTTGTACTCCTCGGAAGTCGATGTATTGTCTCAGGAATTTTCGTTCGAAGTGGAGCCTGGATACTACGTAGAAGATTCACCGAGGATCGCTGCGGACGAAGCCGGCCGAGTGATGATTGAGGATCGTCAGCTCACCAACGGAGAGAAATTCGTGGCAGTTGTTATCGGATCTGTGGAGTATCCACTCATTGGCGATATCAACTTGCTTGTAGAAGAGGGCGACGACGTTGACGAGGGTACCATTATCGCCGAGGGGCCTGTTGACGAGCTCTGTTCTCAGACAGCATTTGAGATGCTGGCAGATCGATATGGCACTTCCCTCAAGGGAGAAGTCCTAGACCGCGAGATTCTTGATAGTCTGATCTTCATTGTGACGCGTATCAAGAATCCAGCCATTCCGCTTGAACTGGGAGCTCATCTTTCGTATCTGGAAAAGCGCGCCTATGAGAGGATTTACCCGGACGGATTTATCGCAGCAACGGGCGCAGCGGGACTCAAGGGCCTGCTGGAAGTCTTGGACATGAATGAGCTGCACAATACCCTGACGGCGCAGCTGGACAGAGAAACGGCTGCAGGCAATCGGCGTCGGATTACTCGGCGACTGGAGATTGTCGACCAAGTGCGTCAGTCCGGGAACAACGCCCAGGACATGATCATGGAAGTTATTCCGATTCTTCCTCCCGATCTTCGACCCATGATTCAGCTTGAGGGTGGAAAATTCGCAACAACTGACCTCAATGATCTGTATCGCCGCATTATCAATCGTAACAATCGTCTGAAGAAACTGATCGACATGGGGGCTCCCGAAGTCATCCTTCGAAATGAGCGTCGTATGTTGCAGGAAGCAGTCGACGCCCTGATCCATAATGAGAAGAAGGAGAGCCCAATTCGCGGACGTGACAACCGGCCGTTGAAATCGCTATCCGAACGAATTCACGGCAAACATGGACGCTTGCGACGAAACCTTCTGGGACGTCGGGTGGACTATTCTGGACGTGCCGTCATCGTTGTTGACCCGACTCTCAAGCTGCATCAGTGTGGGCTGCCAAAGAAGATGGCGCTTGAGCTCTTTAAACCATTCATTTTGCACCATCTTGAAACAACCACCTTCTCGGATTTTGATGAAATCAAGAACCGAGCCTTGGCTGGTGAGATGCCTGAGGTGTGGGATATTCTCGACAAGCTAATCAAGGATCATCCGGTCCTACTGAATCGTGCTCCGACGTTGCATCGGCTTTCTATGCAATCATTTGAGCCTGTACTCGTGGACGGAGAAGCCATTCACATCCATCCGCTCATCTGCCCTCCATACAACGCAGACTTCGATGGCGATCAGATGGCTGTACATCTTCCGCTTTCAGAAGAAGCCATCAAAGAAGCACGAGAGCTGATGGCTGCCCCGAGAAACATTCTGTCACCATCTGATGGTGAACCGATCAGTCTGCCGACGCAGGATCCCGTCTATGCCTACTACTATCTCACGATTGAAGTTAAAGATGGCAAGGGCGCAGGCAAGGCATTCCGTGATATTCACGAGGCCCGCAAAGCTAACGAAGAGGGCATTCTTGATTTGCACAGCCCCGTGCAAATTCGTATTGATGGGAAGCGTATTGCGACGACGTTGGGCCGTGCTGAGCTCAACAGGATATTCCCTGAGTCTGTTCGAGACTACAATCGCGAGATGACACGTAGCGCGATTCGGCGTGTTGTTCGAACATGCTATCACGAATATGGTTGGGAGAAGGCAGCCGAGGTCCTGGACGATCTTAAGGATCTGGGTTTCAAGTACGCGACCCAGTCGGGATTGACGATCTCTTTGAAAGACTGTCTTATCCCCGAGGAAAAAGAAGGCATAGTCCACAACTCGACAGCAGCAGTGCAGCGAATTGAAACGTTATACCGCATGGGACTTTCGACAGAAGAGGAGCGGAAGCAGTCTGTCATTCGAATTTGGCGACGTACAGTCGATGAGGTTGAGCATGCCACGATGGCAAACCTCAGATCCCATCAATTCAATCCCGTGTACGGCATGGTGACATCGGGTGCCCGAGGCGGACCGGATCAGGTGAAGCAGTTGTGCGGCATGCGCGGACCGATGGCAGGCCCTTCTGGAGAGATTATCGAACGTCCCGTCATCTCCAACTTCAGAGAAGGTTTGGACATGATGGAGTACTTCATCTCCACGCATGGTGGTCGAAAAGGCGCTGCTGATACGGCACTGAAGACCGCTGATTCCGGCTATTTGACACGTCGCCTCGTCGACGCTTCCTCAGATACCATTATTACCGAATTGGACTGCGAGACTTCTCAAGGCATCGATATTGATCCGCTCTGGTTCAGTAAGACAGATGTCATGGAATCTATTGAGGAACGCATCTACGGTCGTGTGTCGGCTGAGGCTGTGATCGATCCCGCATCTGGCGAGATTCTCATTGACGCCAATCAGTGGATTTCTCAGGACGTGGCTGATCATCTAGGCCGGTTGGAATGCGAATTGTCGATGAAGAAGCCTGCTGAACGCGAGCGTATGATTGGCACGAAGAGTGTCGGCGAGATCAAGCATCCTGAAACGGCTCGCGTGCTCATCAACCCCGACGAATTGTTGACCCCCCGGCTTCTCGATTCACTGAAGGCCGGCGGAATCAAGACTGTTCGGGTTCGACCTCGGATCGTCATTCGTTCGCCAATGACATGTGAGACTGCCAGTGGCGTTTGCCAGCTCTGTTATGGGTTCGATATGAGTAACCACCAACCTGTGGCATTGGGCACAGCTGCTGGCGTTATCGCTGCTCAATCTGTAGGTGAGCCGGGAACTCAGCTCACCATGCGTACCTTCCATACGGGCGGTG
>Ga0233437_1006183_pt1 | contig 12436 bp, 8 predicted proteins | sample SI_122_August201_FD_182714 | JGI IMG/M metagenome (GOLD analysis project Ga0233437, IMG submission 182714) | Seawater microbial communities from Saanich Inlet, British Columbia, Canada - SI_122_August2016_200_MG | ecosystem: Environmental > Aquatic > Marine > Inlet | place: Canada: British... | reverse complement strand
CTCTTGTATTGTCGAATTGTATTTTCCCTTTTTTATGCTTGGGGGCCACGGTTACCAAGGGCTAACCTCAGGATCTCTGAACTTAGTTTTATCGCCCGGGTTGTCTTTACAAAAAGAACATATCTGATGGAACAGAAATGTTCTTAATTCTTTCTTCTATATTTGATGTCAGGTCCGCCCTATCGGCATTTCCACCTGTGAGTCTTTTTAAGTGCACAGAAATAGGCCAACAAATATTTTGGATAACGGGAAATCAATTAAGAAAAGAAATTTTCTGTTCGAACAGACATATTCTAAATGCTTTCATTCATTAATTGATGTTAGGTCTTGATCTTTCTACTATCCAACCACTGAGCTCGCAGATTGATACGGGCAATGCTGATGGGGTGGGAAGAATTTGAATTTTAAGCGATGCCGGGATGGAATCGAAAAGGCTGATAAATGTGGGAGGCGTGCGGGTATATTCTTGGAAGTTATCTATTGATTGGTGGGATTTTTTTGTCGATATTCACTCGGATTTTCATTCATATATTTCAGGAACATTTTATTAAAGGTTCTTAAATTTCCGAAACCGACATCTAAGCCAATGACGGTAATATTTTCGTCAGTCTCACGCAGTCTTCTCGCTGCTTCCGTTATTCTGATCTGGTTAAGATAATCCCCTATTCTTTCCCCTACAAATTTCTTGAAGCTTCTGCCCAGGTGATCCGGGCTCATTTCAACGGCTTCAGCCAGACTTTCGCGAGAAATACTTTCTTCTTGATAGTTCTCTTTCAAAAACGCTTTCACGGTTTCAATTTTTAATTTGGAAAGATCGGTGATCTTCCTATCTGCGCTGGCCTGTTTTTTACGAGCGCTGATCAGATTATCCCTCAGGCTTTTAAACTTCAGTTGAGAACGAATTCTAGCCAACAGCTCTTCGGGGCTAAACGGTTTGGTAAGATAGTCGTTGGCTCCTTTTTCGATTCCTTTGATCTTATCTGTTATTTCCGATTTCGCCGTTAACAGAATGATTGGTAAATCGGCATACTTTTCCTGGTCCCTCACTTGCCGAACCAACTCGTAACCATCCATTTCAGGCATCATGATGTCGGCTAGCATCAGGGATACATCTTCGATCTTCAGGATTTCCAGCGCTGTCTTGCCGTTAGGCGACAGTAGTGTCTGATATCGTTTTTTGAGCAGCGATTCCAGGTAGAATTGCATGTCTTCGTTATCCTCGACGATCAGGATCGTTTCGGAGGAATTTTCGACAGTTCCAGGTAGACTGTCGTTATCTATTTTAAAAGCCCGATCGTTGATTAGATCCTGGTTGTGTACGTTGTTGCTCAGATGAATTCGATCATCCATCTCGATTTCGCCCGTGGCAGCGTCCGCTGTTGATGTTTGCGCTTTCATAGGGCTTAGAATCGGTAAGCGAATAGCAAATTCAGACCCTTTACCAAGCTCGCTCGATACCAATATTTGCCCATTGTGCAGATCTACAATTTCCTTGGTTAGAGAGAGTCCGATTCCAGTACCATCTTGGTTTCTTGATGAAGAAGAGTCGACTTGGCTGAATCGATCGAATATATTCGCCAGACTTTCATCGGGTATGCCAATACCGGTATCCTTGACTCTGATTGTGAATTGTTCGTCCAACGTTTCTATAACAACTGTGATCCTTCCACCCGGTCGATTGTACTTCATCGCATTGGACAGAAGATTGAAGACCGCCTTTTCCATTAAATCCCGATCAACCTGGGCAACTAGTTCACCGGTCTCATCCGTAAAATTGAGCGCGATGCCTTTGCTGTTGGCAGCCGACCTAACATTTGAGATGCAAAATGATACCAGGTTGGATACGTTGATGTTCTGGATATTAACGGTCATTTTCCCGGCTTCGATTTTGGCAAAGTCCAGTAAATCACCAATGAGGGTTGTCAATCGATTGGCATTTTTCTTCATGGCTTTGAATATATCAAAACTCGCCTGAGGAAGCTTTCCGTATTCACCGTGCATTAATGAGTCGATTGGCGCCGTGATCATGGTCAGCGGAGTTCTGAGTTCGTGAGAGACGTTCGCAAAAAATCGGGATTTCGTCTTGTCCAACTCCTTCAGTTTTTCATTGGCTTCGGTCAATTCTTCGGATCGCTTTGCCAAATCGACCGTCCGTTCGTTGACCTTTCTCTCAAGATTGATATTCAAATCCGCCAATGAGTTTTTCATTTGGTTTATTTTGTCTGCCAAGCCTAATGTCATAACAATCAGAAAGGAAATGCCCTTAATATGCAAATAATTGATCAGGCTGAATGGTATAATGTCATAGTTGGACAACATCCATTCCAAATTGGCCGCCACCTGCAGTAAAAGCCCAATCAATAGGAAAATACCGGCCCGATCTCCTTTCCTGACTGCTATAAATATGGGAATAAAAACAGGAATATAATAAATTTTTCCAACTTGAAGAACAACTTGCAACAGCACGCTTGCTGCTGCGTCCGGTATAATTATGTATGAAAAAGTGACCACAAAAAAAATCCCGACCATGATCTTGATGAGATTGTCGATTCGTGGCGTATAGCGTGTAATATTCAGGAATGATCTGGAAAACAACAGGAAAAAGGCAAAAGAAAGTGGAAATACCAGGGAAACGATCTTGATTCCAATGATACCATCCATTGGCCACAAAAATTGAAAGCCAAAACCGGACGATGCCATGTGAAGCATCAACTCGCTTATCGTCAACAATGAAAGATAAAGAAAGCTTGCATCTCCGATCAGAATGAAGATGAACAGGTTGAATACGAAAACGAAAAGAAAAGCACCGGTGATAATACCCTGAAAAGCGGTATCGGAGACAACATGTTCGTCGAAATTTTCCTTTGACCAGATTCTAAACGGAACCGCATCGGCCACCCAATTGTCAATTCGCATATAGATCGTGTTTATCCCTGGTTCTATTGGGATGCTGAATGCCAGATTCTTGTATTTTTGTTCACGCTCATTCAAACTCTTGGAAAGGTCGCCACCCTTCCTTTGGTATCCCCCTTCGTCTCTTATAAAAACATTGATGTATGAATAAAAGTGCTTATCAAGTTCGAGGATCAAGTCCGATTTCGAATTGGAATCGTTTAGAAACTGAAAGCGGAGCCAGTAGGAATGAGGATCATAATCCAGCCAAAATACTTTTTTGGAGGATGGTGTAAACTTCGAGGAGACCTCTTTGTGTAGCAAATCTCGAACACCCCAGTCGAATGTCTCCTGGAAATGCGCGCCGTTTAATCCTTTAAGATGAACCCGATAACCCTCAGCTAGATACTCCCACTCAAACTGGATATTTCTGTCGGTATGAAGTTCCCCCGATAACATTTTTTTTCGTACAGGCAGTCCAACTATCGATTTTTCGAAGATATATTGAAACAACACCACTTCATTCATGTAATCGATCCGGTCTCCAATATAGGTGCCGTTAAAATCTACCCCATTCACCCGTATAGGCTCGGTTGCAGTGGCGAAACCAGGTGTCACTGTCAGAGCCAATACTATGAAAATGTATTTGTTTAGTTCTTTATGGATCCGCTTCATTTTTACATAAGTGATCGGATAAGAAGCTGCATTGACCTAATATTTTGATAACTTATTCGATTTTAATTGATTAACGATTACTACGAATTTCTCTTTTGGCAAAAATCATACAAGAAAAACAGAAACATCACAAAAGCTTTCTGATGCAAGCAAGATTTTTTTCAGACCCCCATGTAGAGATAGTCCACTTTGGCCGGTAAAATGTAACTAATAGAGACTAATATGGAGATTTTGCCACAAAATCTACAGCAAAATCTCTCCATTCTCAGCTTTGCAAGGAAATTAATTTCTTAACCTTACAGGGCAAAGTAGACAACCTGATCATTTCATTAGCGGTGATCCTTGGGTTACAACTCTTCCGGAACTGGATGTATTCATATCAAGCGTTCCTCTTACGTTTACAACCGCGTTTCCAGAACTGGTCAGGTCGAGTTTCATATTTTCACACAGAAAATCCTTCAACAAAAGCTTTCCTGCGGAGGAGGAACTGGCCTCAATATGTTTTCCCTGGCCACTCACAATGATATTGCCCATCGAACGGACCTTCAGCCTGCTTTCCGGGACAACTGTATCAGTGTCTAGCTCACACCTGATCTTTCCCATCGAAGTGTTCGTTGCATTTAATTTTTCAGTGATTTCCCCTGAAAATTCAATATCCCCGCTGGAAGCGGTTTCCAGGAACAGTGAGGCGACGATGCCGTCCAACCGGATCGATCCGGATGAAGAAGATATCACCTCAACACGGTCAGCCTCTGCCGACAGGCTGATGTCTCCGGAACTGCTGGTTGCAATCGTTAATCCTTCGAGATTGGCAAAGCGGGTCTGTCCATGAATCGAACCGGAGCTGGATGCCGTGATTGCCTCCAGCCTGGGGACATCAACCAAAACAGTGATTCCATTCAGGTCGACGTCTCCCAAACCGAATAGTGACCACTCCTGTTTGATGACAAGCAGGTTTCCATTTTTTTGAATGACAATATCCTCAATTTGTTCTTTAGTCCCCTCCAGAACAACCCGGTATTGATCGGACTGGGTTAAATAAAGACTGCCGGCAGTGGAAAATTCGATTTCTGTAAAATCCTTAAAGGAATAACTTTTTTCTTCTGCGAAGGAAGGCACGCAGAGTAGCCATAAATACATTAAAATGACTGAAATTATAATTTTCATGATATGCTCCTTTTGATGTTTATGTTGAATGTTTGGTTTTTTACTATCCCGGGAGCTTGAATAAATTTTCGCCGCAGTATGTCTCCCTGCCCCCGGTTTTTTCAACGATCCCTTAGGTCCGTTGTTTTGTTTTCATTCCAAATAGAAGTCGCAGAAAATTGAATCTCCCGACCAGCAGTTCATACAAAGTCATGATGAAAACAAATGAAACCGCTGCGATAACCGAAAATTTTACAAAAACACCACTGTTCCATTGAATAACCTGATAGCCGACGACGTAAATAATGGAATGGTGAAGAATATAAAACGGAAGTACTGCTTCATTGCCATAAGCACGAAGTTTACTGTTAAAATTCAGGAATCGACGACCCAGGCCCAATAACGCAATAATCCAACACCAGGCCAACAATCCCCTGAAGGCTTGAACGACTGCCCAGATTGACCTGTTCGACGGCAGAATGTCGCCATTTGCCAGGTCATGCCTTGTCACACCTGAAATCCTCAGATTGATCCCGAAATGGGCATCCAGATATAAAACTGTCAGAATCAAGGCTGCAACGAAGTAGACAGGGCTATACTTTCTTATCGTCTCCTGAATCTGTGTATTGGAGAAAATGAGATAGCCATAAGCCAGAAACAAGATATAGGATATCATGTCCCATCCGCCTGTCACCCTGACTCCTCCAAGTCCGATATATTCGAACATTGCGGCTATTGCTGTAACCGGCAGGAAGAGAAAAAACAATGCCCAGGGATTTTCAAAAGAAGATGATGCGCTTTCAAGCAAACTCATCCCCTTTTTTTGGGATCGAATAAACAATGGCAAAAGTATCAATGAGAAAATAAAAAGATACTGCAGATACCAGAGATGCGTTCCCATTCCCCAGGGCGCAAAATTACCACCAGCCACATAAAGACCATCAAAAAATTGCGGATACCACTGAAAAAAGCCACTGCTGGCCTTACCGCTGAACAGTTTTTCGATGTAAACATAGGGTGGATTGATAACAAAAGTACCAATCAGGATTGATGGCACCAGAATTCGTAAAATTCTCGACTTGATAAATCCTCCGGTTTTCTGGAATCTCGAAGCCAGAAAAACAGCGGCCCCTGAAATGACAAAAAAGAACGGCATGATCCAGATCAGGGTGAATTCTCTGAAGGCCGTTAAAATAAAGCTTCGTTGGGCATTAAAAACGACAGTTGTGTGGATATCAAAGATTTTGCTGCAGTGGACGAAGAATACAAACAAAATCGCCAGGATGCGTAACCAGTCAAGGTAGTAATACCTGCCTGCAGGATCAACAGCTGTATTTTTATTCTGAAGTTCAACTTTTCCTGCGATTATCTCAGGTTTATTCATGTCAATTCTCCATGTTTAATGTTGTTGAAATTTGGCAATCCCTTATTTAACTACTCCAACAAATAGCGGATTAAAAATATTCCTGAATGTGGATTAAATTTCTCATGCATGGATTCATTTGTCCGGCAGAGACAGGTTCAGACTTAACTCTGCCACTTTTTTCTGCATTTTTTTTACGAACTTGTTGATTAAATTGGATATAATATTTATATTTATTTTTCATATATTAATTTGGTATTCATACCTTATCTTCCGTCAATGACCGGGAATGTCGGTAATTGAACGAATGGGATATATAATCTGATTAATGGGTTGAAACGATATGCTGCGGGGTAATTCTACCATTGTGCAGTTTGCTGTTGTGATCATGATGCTCTGTATCCCGATCATGCTGGCCGATACGCTTCTCGCTGCCGATCCGATCCTGTTGGATGGCAGCCCCCTTGACGGTCAATATATCGGGAAACACATTGAATACCTCAGTCACCAGGTACTGATAGACAACATAATCAATGATTTGGACCTTGATGAGGCTTTCAGGGAGAAGGTCCGCACAGGTCGGCTTGTCTCCGATGAAAAGGTTACAGTCGATCTGAAATGGACGACCACTGGCTACACTGCGTATTTTGAATATGCCGATGGAAAGTCAGAAGGTCAGTTGTTCGAAGTAGGTGTCAATGATCTGTTAAGACAGGAAATTTCTTCTAAATTTGTACCATCCCAACAACGAATACTAAGTCTCAAGTTTTATCCCCGCCCCTATTGGCTTCGTTTCAAGGTGTTGAACAAAGGAGATAGGCCCGTCGATTTTCTGCTGGAACTGGATAAACATCTTTTTGAATACATCAATGTTTACGTTCCCGGAGATGATGGTGTCATCATGAAGAGGGCGGTCATAACAACTTCCCTGAATCAACGTGAAATTGAACATCAACACCTCGTTGTTAAGCTTTCAGCGGAAGCGGGTGAGAATAGCTACTACATGTTTGTCAACAGCTGGAACAGACAGACTGAAGATTCGGTTCCGCTTAGGATATGGTCCGCGGACAATTTTACCCGGCATACGTCCGATGAAGGCCTGTTCCGCGGTATTGTTGTCGGCCTGTTTCTATTCATTTTCTTTTATAATATCTTCATTTATTGGTCTGTCAGGGACCCCAGTTATGTATTTCTGGCCCTGGTAACACTCTGCCAGATGGCAGTCGAAATGACTGTTTCCGGGTTGGGGTTCCGGTATTTATGGCCGAATAATCCGCTCGGTACAACCCAGGCGCTTTTTCAAACCATCGCTTTGGTAATGGGCTTCAACCTGCTTTTTTACCGGTCCTTCATCGGCATAGCGCGCTATACACCCCGGCTGGACAAGGCGTTGCTACTTATGAGCTGGTTGTTTTTCGGCGGCGCGCTTTCGTATTTTGTTCTGCCGCAACCGACATTGGACTTCATGCTCTTGCTGTTGTTCATCATGGACCATTTATACTCCTTGCCTGTTTTAATACCAGCTATCATCGCCATCAAAAACAGGAATCGATCCGGTTTGTTTGTTTTGATCGGTATCTTTTTCTACTACCTGGGACTGCTGAAATTCGGGCTGACCGGCAGTGATATCGTTCAGTACGGACTGCTCAAGTATCTGCCGATTAAGGGGCTCTCTTTCCTGATCATTATGACATTGGGATTGGCTCATAAATTCAACCTGATGAAAAAATCACTAGTTGATTTGAATATCAACCTGGAACGACGCGTGATCGAAAGGACCGAAGAACTGCAGCAAGCCAATGAAAAGCTCAGAGAACTGGACACATTCAAGAACCGAATGTTCGCCAATATCTCCCACGAGTTTAGAACGCCTCTAACCCTGATAATTGAACCCATCAAATCATTGCAGAAGGGTGACTTTGGAAAACTGACCAAACGCAGCCTGGATATTCTATCATCCATGAAACGAAACGCCGACAGGCTTCTCAGACTGATCAGCGATTTTCTCGATCTGTCAAAAATTGAAGCCGGCAGGATGAATCTGAACAAAAGAGAAACCAGCGTTTCAAATCTATTGTCATATTGTGTTTCCAGCCTTGATTCGACGGCTGCAGGCAAGGGGATAAACGTTACCTTCCAGGATAAGACCGACGGTTTTCAGGCCCTTATCGATCCTGATCTGATGGAGAAGGTGGTTTTAAACCTGCTGTCCAACGCGATGAAGTTCAACCGCCCGGATGGGGAAAATGCAATTGTGGTCACACTGGAAAAGGAAACAGCGCATTTCAGAATCACAGTCAAAGATTCGGGAATTGGTATTCCCAATGATAAACTGGAAAGCGTCTTTGACCGCTTCAGCCAGGTGGACTCATCGATTACACGTCGACACGAGGGTACCGGCATTGGGCTTTCCCTCACCCGGGAAATCGTTGAACTGCACGACGGTGAAATACTGGTTGACAGCAGGCTGGGAGAGGGATCGACCTTTGCAGCCGACATCCCGCTTGTTTCGCCTGATGTGAAAGAGGACGCTCCGCAGACAATCATCCTTCCGACTGAAGGGCTCCCGGTTGAAAATTCAGATGTGGAATTGACAGCAGCCTCAAAGACACCCGTCAAGGCAAAAGGCATACTTGATCCGATCAGCATTATCAAAGATGTCACATCCGAGACAATCACGATTCTCATTGTGGAAGATAACGATGACATGCGTAGTTATCTGGAAGGTTTTCTAAGCAGAAGCTACCACACATCAACGGCTGGCAATGGTAAAGAAGCTCTGGAAAAACTGGAAAAGGAAAAAGTTGATTTGGTATTGTCCGATCTTATGATGCCTGAAATGGACGGCTATGAACTCACCCAGAGCATACGGTCCCACCAGAAATATGAAGGTGTGCCAATCATACTGCTGACTGCTAAATCCGACGTTCCAGATAAAATACAGGGGTTTGAAAAAGGCGCCAATGACTACATCATCAAACCCTTCAGTGCGGACGAGGTGCTGCTAAGGATTCAATCCCAATTGAAGTTCAAACTGCTCCGGGACAAACTGGTCAGGGTCAACCTGAATTTGAAAGGGAAGAGAAAGATCCTTACCGATACCTCAAAGATTAAGATTGAAGCGGTGAAGAAGTTTCTGAATGACAACTTTACTGAAGATTTCTCTCGTGAGGATCTTGCTTCAATGGCCGACATGAGTCCGGATCATCTGGGGAAGATGTTCAAACAGCATACGGGTGTCAAGATGACCGATTATGTGAATCAGCGAAGAGTAGAAGAGGCCTCAAGGCAACTGAAGGAAACCCGGTTGAAAATCATCGATATCGCCTTTGATGTCGGCTTCGGTAGCCTGAGGTCTTTCAACCAGGCGTTCCGCGCAATAACTGGCGACAGTCCATCAAACTATCGAAAGATAAAAGATCGTCATACTGAAGCGTAATGATTTCAGTAAGACGATTACGCCCTCGACTGTTAAAAAGCAAATATGTGTTAAGTGGACAGAAATTTTCCATTTGTCATATTCGAAAATTGTTGTGTTGTTGAACTGTTTTTCTCAGGGCTGGACATCCACTTAGCGTTAAGTGAAGAAAGGAGATCATCATAAATGCGTATTGCTCTTATATCTGACATTCATGCAAACGAAGTTGCACTAAAAGCTGTATTAAAAGACATTGGCGTTTGATTGGCGTTTCAACATGAAAAAGTGGATTTAAAAACTGAGGAATTTCCCTTATCAATTTGCATTTTAAGGAATTGATTTTATGAAGCAAAAAAGGAAGGAAAAGATTGGCGTTTGTTGGCGTTTCGAGTGAGGGAAAAATTCAAGTAAAAAAGTGAGATAACTAACTGATATTGAATGGCGTCCCCAGCAGGACTCGAACCTGCAGCTGAGGATTAGGAATCCTCTTGGATTATTCTCAAGTATATTGTTTTGATTGGTGATCCGTGAAGGTTCTCCAAAATGTTGTGGATTGGGTGTGGATTGACGGAAATCTACATTTTTGAATGACCGTTGAACTTGCTGTTATAATTTGAGTTATGACGCCATTTTTAGTAGGTTGAAGGTTCGGTTAATTTCCTGAAAGCCGAAACCTTTATTGGTAATCGCAAAATAGCACTGAATCTGAATTAGTATAAGACCGAAATGGACCTTGACCATTAAATCATGTATACTTATGATCATATTCAGACGAGACATAAGTTTGTGTTTGTGTATCTTTAGAGTATAGGCAATTGCAGGCAGGTAGGAAGTGATGGATAAATCTACTATTAAATCATTGTTAATAGACAATAGAAAGCTACTCAAGGACTTCGGTGTCAGAAAGATCGGTTTGTTCGGATCGTATCTTCATCAGACAGAAACTGATGATAGTGATATCGATTTGCTTGTAGATGCAGATGATAACATGAGCCTTTTACGCTTTTCCGATCTGCAAATTAAACTCTCAGAAATATTTGAGCATAAAATAGATCTTGTATCCGTCAATGGTATCAGCAAATACATTAAGCCGACCGTGATGAGGGAGGTTGAATTTGTCGAGGAGCTTTAGAGCTTATTTACAGGATATACGAGACTGCATCGTCAAAATTTTGGATTATACAAAAGGATATGACTACAGTCGATTTACAAAGGATGAAAAAACAATCGACGCAGTTGTGAGGAATATTGAGATTATTGGAGAAGCTTCAAAGCACCTCTCTGATGATATAAAAGGGTTGGATTCTCAAATTCCATGGAAAGCAATTGCCGGTATGAGGGACAAGTTGGTCCACGACTATTTTGGTGTCGATATTCGGTTTGTTTGGAATACAGTCAAAGAGGATATCCCATTCTTAAGCGAAAAAATTATCAATTTGTTGGATCAAATTGAAGAGTAAGTAATCCTCCTTCCCGCCCACATTTCCGCCAGACTAGACCACGCTCCCCGGTCTTCGTTTTATGGGATTAGGGGCGCAGCGATGGGCTCCGCGAACCAGTTTTAAAAGCTGTGCTTCGTTCAATGATGAGACTTCAGCCCATGACAGCCCATGTTCCCTGACCCAAGCGTTATTAAAGCGGATGGATCGTAAGGCTCGTTAGAGAAGCCAGTTACAAGGTTTATTTCTCGATTGGGATTATCCTTCTCCAACATAGGTTTCAACTGTTCATCTAGGGAGGATCTTTTTTGATCGATAATAACAACTTTACCTCTACTTTCGGAAATCATCTGCATAATCCAATTCAGCTTTTGAACCTCTCTTTGGTATATCAGGACTTCTGCGGGTAGTTTGTTCTTTTGTGCTTGGAAGATGATTGTATTTAACTTCATGTAAAATCCTTTTCCAGCCGTTCAATGAGCAATTCCGTGTTCCTATTTGGAGTTGCCGTCATCAGAACAATGGTTTCAACGTTGCCCTGTAGGCAATCCAAAAAACGCGGGTAGAGCTGTTTGTCATCGAACAACTGCTTAGCCAGCAAATGGGCTTCATCCATCAACAGATTGACTTTGGTCTTGTTCCGTCGGTTTAGAAAATACTCAAGAATTCTTTTTTCTTTTCGAACTGATGGAGTGCAAATGCAGAGGGCTTTGCAGTCAAAAAGAACCGAAGGATGAATCGTCGGTTTTTCGTCGAGAACTTCTCCATCCTTGTCAGACTTGCTGTTATTCTTTCTTTGGGTCTTCTCAAGCTGAGACTCGTAATGAATGGCAAATACCCTCTTCTCTCTCAATCTATCGAAAGTCTGTTGAACCAGCCTTCTTAAGGGATCGACGCATAATACTGGCAGATCAGACCATTCGGTCAAGTATTCTGCAAGGTAACCCTTCCCTGATCCTGTCGGGCTGACAAGAAAATTGATCATACCTTTTTTAATTTCAACTTTTCCATCCTTCAAGGCATGCTCGACATATTCCCCTTGTTCCAATGATACGTTGTAGTTCAGCACTTTTTGATAGAAACCACTTATCTCGCGCACCTGTTGTTGGATGAGCCAACCTTGGAAATCTTGTTCCGAGAAACTGTGGAACTCGCTTAGCCAAGTCTGTAATTGCATTCCGCCCTTGGAAGCATGATACACCCAATCGGGATTATTATAATAAAGGGCCCAGCCACCCGGTGTTTTCTCCGATCGATGCCAAAGTGAACAATAGTCTTCATAATCGGCATAAAGGCATTTTAGATCTTTGAAGAGCAGTTTCAATGTTTCAGGACAGTTGGTACTTTTGACGCGACTTTGATTCTTATTTCCGCTTGAAGCTGATACTGTGACAATCTTTCTGTCAGGTAACTATAATAACGATAAACTGCGACAAAAACTGTCGCTACCTTATGTAAAAATATACCTATGTTTTCAACAGGACGTCAACTCAAAGATTGGAG
>Ga0233437_1006181_pt1 | contig 12442 bp, 6 predicted proteins | sample SI_122_August201_FD_182714 | JGI IMG/M metagenome (GOLD analysis project Ga0233437, IMG submission 182714) | Seawater microbial communities from Saanich Inlet, British Columbia, Canada - SI_122_August2016_200_MG | ecosystem: Environmental > Aquatic > Marine > Inlet | place: Canada: British... | reverse complement strand
AGGACTGCGGATGAACACCGAATCCGATACGTTAATTTCGGCGTTGTGGGTGCCAGGGGAGAAGAATTTTTCGATATTCAGTTGCACTGGAACATTTTTCTTCCCCAATTGCTGGAAAAAACCGCCAGACTCGACTGAAATACTTTCCTTAATCTGAAAATTACCAATTTCATGGCTGCGATACGATTGGTACTTGAAATCAATTGTCAACAAAGCATCGCCCGGGACATCGGGCACAATGTGTACTTGATGATCTTCTTGTGGTGCGTTGACATGCAAGTCAAAAAATTCACTGGTGTATTCTTTCTCAATATTTCCCCCGACAACCACACGCACCCATTTCGCAGGGCCATAACCGATATTTTCAATTTGCAGGGTCATCCGAGTACTGTGATCTTGGATAAGACGAGCCTCCGGGGCGGTACTAATCCGCAGGCGGAAACGCGGGGTTTCCAGCAATTCGGCGGCTAACTCGCGGCATTCATCACAACGCTGGGGTTCACGCGCCTGACCAAAGGCATCGGCTGCCTGGTGAAGCATCTCGGCGAGCATGGAATTTCCGATTACCGCCCGCTCCCCCTGGCGCACTCGTTCAGCCTGAACCCAGGCCAATATCAGTTGGGCCTGATCGCTGTATTGGTATCGGTCGGCAGCCGCCTGGACTGCCTGCTGATGGGCTTTGCGCGCCTGAGTGAAATCGGCGGCCTGGAAGAAACACACCCAGGCCTTTTCAGATTGGCCCGCCTCCAGATAGCGCTGCCCGGCTTTGTGGGCAATGCGACTGGCGCGCGGCTGATCTCCAAGTTGGTCGGCGGCCAGCGCGGCGGCGATTTGCAGGCTGGGAGCATCACCGAGGCTTTCGAGCTGCTCAATGGCGGCGGACCAATTTTCCGCTTGCTGGTATTGCTCCGCGGCCTGTTGATGATCGCCCAGTTGGGCGTAAACCGCCCCACGGGTGGCCGGTTCTTCGATGCGGGGGAGCAAGCCCCGGGCCTGGTCTGTTTGCCCCCGAGCAATTAATGCGGCTACCTGTCCGGTGAGATCATCCGCCTCTTTAAACAGGTATAAAGCATGGGCAGGGTCCTTTCCACGCAACAGGGCCTGCCCAGCGGCACTGACTTCTCCCCGCAGAAGATATGCCGCCGCGGCCAACTGCCACTGGCCGCGGCTTTCGTATTCGGCGGGTGCCAGCTCGGGCGCAGTTTGCGGCGGTTGCAGGGCGATGCTGTGCAGGCGATTATCGCGGGTTAAGATATACAGCGTGCCGCCAAAGGCCAACATGGGAGCCGCCGGTTTGGCGTGCAAAGCAGTTTCCCAGCAAAATTCGCCGCTGCGGCTATTTAGGGCGGTTAACGTGCCATGCCGATCGAGCAGCAGCACCAAACCGTCGCTGACCAGCGGTGCCAGGTTGACGGTGTGAGAGAGAAAATGCTGCCAGCGCAATTCGCCGCTCTGCGCATCAAGTACCTGCAGGGAGCGGGCCGGGCCGCGCTGGGGGTGATAGTCGCCGCCGATGATAAAAATCGACGTTTGTGAGAGTGCGGGCGGCGTAAGGAACCCGCCACTACTGGTCTGGCGCGGGGCGGCGTAGTGCCAGTGCGCCGTGCCATCCTGCAGATTGAGCGCATACAGACGCCCGTCAGTAACCAGGTAGGCGGTCTCAGCCAGTACCAGCGGCGCGGCAGTTGCAGATTCGCCCAGCGGGCAGCGGAAAACCCAGCGCGGCTGGCCTTCGGCGCGCCCATAGGCGTGTAACGCCCCCCCAGCTGAAACCGGCCCAAGCGCCAGGATCAGCTCTTCGCTGAGCACCGGCGGCAGGCCGTTGGCAGGATAATCGCCCAAGGCGACTTCGGGCCAAAGCAGGCTGCCATCGGCCGGGTGGAGGGCCGCCAACTGGCCGCGGCTGTCGATGGCGCAGGCCAGATGCGCATCGCCAACCGGTGCGGTCAACATGCCCCCGGGCATGGGGTAACGCCAGCGCGGACGGCCGGTCTCAAGATCCAGACCCAACAAGGCTTTCGGTGGAGCGCCAATAATTTCTTGCTCTTGCGGGCTGAAGAGCAGGGTTTTTCCGGCCAGAGCCAGGCCGCGCGGCAGCCAGCCTTCGGGAGTGGGCAGAGCCGGGGATGGCAGTGAAACGCTGCCCCAGGGCAGGCGGCACAGAGCGCCGCCTGCGGCTTGCGTGCCCGCCAGCCACAAACCCGCCGGTGTGGCACAGGGGCGGACTTGCGGCAGCAAGCGCAAGGGCAATTCCAGAGGAGGGCGGCGCGCCTGGCCGGGCGCCGCCCCAGCAGGCGGCTGCCAAGCGCAGTTAGGGCAGACGGCCAGCAGATGCGGCGCGTCCAACGGTATTAGCAAACGATCGCAAGATGGGCAAAACAGGTGTAGTGGGTTCATAATTCAAAAAAATCGATTCTTTTCGGGGGCACGACCCCCCACTAGCGATTCCGGGGGAGCCTGATTCCCCCCACCTTTAGGGGGGCAGGAGGACAGCGAGTCAGAGTTTCAGAGTTCAGATTCATCAGAGTTCAGAGTTGGCTGCGCTGCGCTCCGCAATGGGGGCAAGAAGAACCCGAAACCCGAGGTTATCGCGACGGTAGTTCGGGCCGTTCCCGTTGCGACAGGCGCAGCGCACGTTCCTATGATTATAGTAGAACGAGCCGCCCCGCAGCACGCGCATGTCACGGGCTTGCGAACCTTCACGGCCATCGTCAGCATCATAGGGATATGCTTTAAATAGGCTGCGCGTCCATTCCCAGACATTACCGGCCATATCGACACAGCCATAGGGGCTATCACCCCCCGGACTGTACTGCCCGACCGGGGTTGTGTCTTTGATGTTCAGGTTGAAATTGCACAGATTATTGTCCGGCGGCTGGTTGCCCCACGGCCAGATGCGCCCTTCTGCGCCACGCGCCGCTTTCTCCCATTCGGCTTCACTCGGCAGGCTAATTTTTTGGCCGGTCTTAAGGCTCGCCCACTCACAAAATGCCACCGCATCGTCCCAACTGACGGCCGTCACCGGATGGTTTTGTTTCTGCTTTACATCGCTCTGCGGGCCGCGCGGCTGCCGCCAGTTGGCGCCCTTAATCGTCTCCCACTCTTTTCCGGTATAGCCCCAGGCGCTTCCTTTTTTTTCTGCCGTCGTCTGGTAGCCGCTGGCTTGCACAAAAGCCGCAAACTGCGCCACTGTCAGCGGGGTTTTCCCAATCCAGTATTCGCCCAACTCCACCCGATGCTGGGGAGTTTCATCACTATCGGCGTCTTTGTCCTTGGCCTTGTCGCTACCCATTAGAAACGGGCCAGCCGGGATGCGTATCAGTTCCAATTCGACGCCTGGCGCCAGGGTCAGGCGGATTTGGTTTTCACCCTGCGGCGCTACCTGACTCTGGCGTTTCAACGCCTCCGCTTTGGCTGCGGCTTCTTGCGCAATTAACGCCGCCTGCTGTTGGGCTTGAGCCAGGCTGGCTTCGGCCTGAGTTCGAGCCTGGCGTTCTTTTTCCAGGCGGGTTTGTTCCTGCGCCAGACGATCTTCAAACTCCGCCCGCAAGCGGGCTTCAGTCTCGCGTTCAGCAGCGGCTATGGCTGCTTGCAAGGCTTTCTGGTGGGCCTGTTCGGCGGCCTGCTGTTTTTTTTGCGCCAGAGTTTCCTGGCGCTTGCGGTTGGCGGCCTGCTTACGGGCCTGCTCGGTTGCGACCAGATTCTGGATGGCGTTTATAAATACCCCGGCTAAAGCGTAGCGTTCATCCATCTGCTTTGCCAGCGCCTTGCCTAGCACATCATCCAGCCCCGGTGGCACCGACGAAGGCCAATCGGAAGGCAATTCAGGAGGCATCACTAAATGGGCCGTAATCACTTCGTCTAGCGAATCTCCGGCAAATAGACGCTTTCCACTCAGCATCTCCACCAGCACGCAGGCCAGGCTGTATACGTCCGTAGCAGGAGTGGGCGGCCCGGATCTCTTTTCGCCCAACCACAATTCCGGCGGCTTATAGTGCGGGGTTCCCACCTGACCTTTGCTGGGATCATCTATAGATTGGCTGGCCAGGTTAATGGCCCGCACCAGGCCAAAGTCCGTCAGCACGGCGCCTTCCCGGTTCCCCAAGATAATGTTGGCCGGTTTCACATCCCGGTGAATTAAACCCTGAGAGTGAGCATAATCGAGCGCCGATGCTACCTGCTCTATAACGCGCAGGCTCTCATCCCAAGGTAACGCACCGCGTCCTTTCAGGGCGTCAGCCAGCGAAGGGCCGTCGATCAACTGCATGGCGATATACGAGCGCCCGCCGGTTTCGCCAATCTCCAGCACCGTGGCAATCTGGGGGTGAAACAGTTTGCCTGCGGCTTCGGCTTCGCGCTCAAAGCGCGTTTGGGCTTCGCCCGGCTCCCACAAGTCATTACGCAATATCTTTAGGGCTACAATGCGGCGCGGGCGGCTTTGCTGCGCCTTCCACACTTCGGCATAGCCACCGCGCCCCAGACGTTTTAGCAACTTGAAGGAGCCAAGAATTTGATCGGTCACTGTTTATCCTTCTGTGGATGCATCCATGGCGCAGCGGAAGCCGAGATAATTATTTGTAACCCACGGATCTTCATAGCTACGACTGGCAGTACGACCATGGTGACCATAAATATTCCATGAGCCTCCCCGTACGACATGATAATTACCCGTTAATGGCCCAGAAGGATTGTTTGATGGCGTATTAAGATAATAATCACTCCCGTACCAGTCTCCTACCCATTCCCTGACATTGCCTGCCATATCCAAAATATTATAAGGGCTTGCTCCATCGGGGTATTGTCCGACTGCTACAAGTTGCCCAACACAATTTTTATAATTCGACAGGCTACAATCAATATTTTCTCCCCAAGGGTATATCCTTTCATCATCACCACGAGCTGCTTTCTCCCATTCGGCTTCAGTTGGCAAACGCCTTCCCGCCCATGTGCAATATGTTTGCGCCTGGAACCAATTCACAAATACTATTGGGTAGTTCAAATATTGGTCATTATAGTAATTCCCGGTTTCGCTAGGAAGACTACACTTACCGTCTAGAACACACAACTCATACATAAGATTGGTCACTTCCGTCTGGTCAAGCCAATACATATCCAAATAAACAGAATGCACAGGGATTTCATCGCTATCACCGCCGTCGCTACCCATAACAAATATTCCTTCTTGGACATAAGCCATCACCATGCCATCAACTGGTGAAATTTGAGTATCCCCAGCTTCAGGCTTGTGCTTTGTGATCGGGGTGTCTTCGAGTAAAGGTATTGGCGTACCAATTAGCTCAACCGTAGCGGAGACACCTACCTTAGCTATTTCAGTTGCTGGGGTAAGAGTGTCAATTGGCCGATCGACACCCAAGGCGTCTGCCATGCTGGTTATCGTCAGACTGGATTGCGGTGGTAAGGTGCATCGCCCAACCCCAAATCCAACGCCAACCCCAACCAAGACGATCAGGGCTACGAAGATACGCAACAGTTTCCATCCAGGCCTGCGACGGGACGGCACTGGAGAATCGGTCAATACGTCAATATGCCGGGGAGTAACAGGCTCAGTAGAGGTAACCGCTTCACCGATTGGGACGAGTTGCAATTGACCAAGTGTTTCTAGCTCCTCCTGAAAACGCCCTGCATTTGGGAAACGCGCCGCGGGTTCGCTGTTTAACGCTTTTTCCAGGCAGGCATTTAACGCTATTGGCGTCCCATGCGGCCAGACCTCCGAGAACTGCGGACCTTCTATGATATGCTGTTTCATCAACTGGGTCGGGCTTTCACCATCGAAGAGCGGTTTTCCCATTAGCATTTCGAAGAACACGCAAGCCAGGCTGTACACATCCGCCGCGGATGTCCACCCTTGTCCATCCCAAGCTTCGGGGGCCATATAGGCGGGCGTACCCAAAATGCCGCCGGTCAGGCTCATGGTTGTGCTGCTATCCGCCGCAGCCAGCGACTTGGCAAAGCCGAAATCGGTCAGGTAGGCGTTGCCCTGCGCATCGAGAAGGATATTGCCGGGTTTGACATCACGGTGCACCAGGTTTTGCCCGTGGGCATAGTCCAGAGCGCTGGCAATCTGCATGAGCACTTCCAGGGCGCGCGCGAATGGCAAGGGGCCATCTTCGGCCAGCAGATCTTTCAGCGAGCCGCCTGGTATATAATCCATGACCAGGTAAAAACGGCCCTGATCCTCACCCAGCGCATAAACCGATAAGATATGAGGATGTTTGAGCCGCGCCACCAGACGGGCCTCTTCGCGAAAGCGCTCGATGAAGGATGGGTCGGCAACCAGGGCCGGGTGCAGCACTTTCACCGCCCGTTCGACTTGCAGCGTTTCATCTACCGCGCGGTAGACCGTACCAAAGCCACCGCGGCCGATTTCTTCTATCAGGGTGTACTGATCGAGTTTTATATCGAGTGTCATAGGTTGTCCTTGATCCGCAAATCTGCGCCAATTTTCGCTAATTTATTCGCGACGATTAGCGTAGATTAGCGGATTCTTCTTGGTTCACTGCTTAAACTTCGGCAGTCGCCGCGTTTCGCCACACTGCGGGCAGGCGCCGGGTTTGCCGGTCATATCGAAGCCGCATTTGGCACATTTTTCTTCTTTTTGTTTGGGTTTCCGCCGAAAGATAATTAACAGTAGCGCGATTAAACCAAGCAATAGTACGCCCGGACACCAGAGCGCAACACTTCCCTGAACGCGTTCGATGAATGTCGGAATGGGTGTTGGGGTTGGGGTTGGGGTAAATGTCGCAGTCGGTGTGACTGTTGGAGTTACTGTAGCTGTATTTGTCGGCGTTGGGCTAGGGGTTGTTGTAATTGTAGGCGATGGTGTCTCAGTAGGCGCAGAAGTCTGGGTGATTGTGGGCGTCGGGGATATATACGGCAAGGGGCCAAACTCGATGCTTTGCGAATCGCTTCCCAAGGTCGTATCAAGAGTCAAGTTTAATGTATGCACCAACCCGTCGAAAGGCAGGCCCGACTCGAAGGTCAGGGTGTATTGGGTTTTCAACAACGTTGCCATATCCGTAAAAAGATGACCCAATTCCGATGAACTCGGGGCAGCCCGAAACAGGCCACCGGTCTCCGTTGCCAAACGGCGCAGGTAAGGTTCATCGATATCTTTGCCCAGGCCAATCACAAAGATGGGGATATTCGCTTCTTGAGCCAGGTGGATGCCTTCATCCGGATCGCCAAGTTCGGCTGGCTCATTACGGCCATCCGTCAGGAGTAAAATAGCCCGGCGACCTTCAGGCTCGCCATTGGCTAAACCCACCGCTTTGGCTGCCGCATTAAAGAGGTGGGTTTGACCCCAGGGTTGCAGGCTGGCAACCAGATCAAAAATCGGGTCCAGATGATCGGTGAATGCAATCTCCAGGCTTGGATTCAGGGAAGTGGGGTTGGGATCCAGGGTGCTGGAAAATGCGATCAGGGATGCCCTGTCCCCCGGCTCAAGACGATCCAGGAAACGCGTGGCCGCGGCTTTGGCGTCTTCAATCGGCTTGCCGAACATGCTTTCGGATACATCCAATACAAGCCCAACCGAAAGCGCCACATTCGGGTCGGCTTGCACAGTGGCAGGGTGGAATGTCTCGCCATCATCTTCTTGCAGCGAAAAATTCTCTGGAGCAAGCCCAGCCAATGGCAGGCCATCGGCATTCCAGGCGCTCACTAATACAGTGACCTGCGGGAAATTGGAAATATCCACCCAATCAATATGCAGGGTGACGGGCTTTTCTTGAGCCGCAACCGCCATTAAGGGCTGAGTCACCAACAACAGGATTACAAATACAAGCGTAAAACGAAAGTGTGCCTTCATAGTTAGTCTCCTAAGAATCAGGGATATTTTTCGATATAGTAATTATACAGATCACCTTCGGCAACCCATCCTTGCAGACCAGATGAAGTCACACGAACTTTCCAGTATATAAATGCATCATTTCGCCCTGGACGTGGTTCGCAAACTGGGCCATCAAGCACTTTCATCCGGCCACCTTCGGGGATCAGTTCAATAATATTGTTGTTGCTTACTTCTGGTGCAGAACGCAAACGCAATGGTGTGCCATCCGTATAGGTTACGCGAATAGAATCATCAATATCAACCCTAGGCTCTGGTGCTTTAAAGCAATTAAAACCTGCCGGAGTTAGTGTTTGCTTGATCGGGCGCGGTGTAATTGTAACCTGAACTACTTGTGGCAACGATTCTGCAGCGGCAAGCACATAAAAAGTTGTAGCTGCCGATGCATAGAATCTTTCTGTTGCTGCAAAACTGACCTCAGAAAGTTCTTCACCAAAAACAGCAATTCCATACGTTCCACGTTCGCGAACCCGAGGGGACTCAATTTCTTGCACCAACCTTCCAGTAGCATCTACTTCGGCTTCCCAGGTTTTCAGAATTGTGTAATTATCACCATCATCCAAATAAACGGCAACAAGAACGGTTTCGTTAGGTTTGTATCCAGAAAAGAAAATCTGCGTTTCTTCCCCTTCGACAACTGCATCTGAACACCCATAGAAACCCTCTGACCTTCGGGAAAGAAATACTTGTGGCCTATTAGAATAAGAAATACTGAACGAAGCGGTCGCTACCGGAATAGACAAAGAACTTACTCGGATCGAATATTTGCCAGATTGAAGTAATAGATTATTATCAAAACAGTAGGTAAAATCCGACACATTATTCTTATTCTTTACCAGAACAGAGCCATCTGGGCGAACAAGTTCAATGATTATATTTTCTCGTGTTGGGTAGTTAAATATATTTACCATGCCTGCATCAATGTACACGATTGGGTTATTTGAAGTATCCTCAGGAGCGCCTCCCCCCATCCCAAATATAGCTAATGAATCAATCATATTGCTATCATTGTTTATTTCACCGGGCAATAGAATATCGTTTGGCAGAGTAACCACGGTCGAAAAGCCTGGATATTTTTCAAAAGCAACAGCTTTCATCGGTGTAGTTGTAGGCGAATCTACAACATCAATGCTTAGTGGCACATTGATCTTCGTTTTCGGCGTAGCGCTCGGAATAATTTTTGTTGTCTGAACGGCAGTTCGAGTCACATATTCAACAACCACCACGGTTTCAGGTTCAGGACGACATCCCACGAGAACTAAAGAAAGCAATATTTGGATCATTATTGGATAGAAAGCCTTCTTTGGCAGCATTTGTACCTCCCATTTCGCTTTTCAGCGATTCTCAATTTCAGCAAGTGCTTGTTGGTATTTTTGACGTGCATCTTCATCTAACGTAATGGCAACCGCTTGTTGGTAAGCGTCAATAGCCAAATTGGTATCACCCAATTGCTGATAAATACTCCCCAACTGCGCCCAAAAAGCCGCTTTTGCACGCGGCGATTGAGAAATTTCTGCTGCAATTTGATATTCGTGTTGAGCCGTATCAAGATCAGCAGAGAGTACGGCAACCGAACCAAGATGCCCGTGTGATTGGGCAACAAATTCTGCTATGCGCGTATTGCCTATTTCGGCAGCATCAACGACAGCTTGAAAATGTGTAGAAGCATCCGTCAACAACGATTGCGTCCCCAGAATTTGATAACGCACCAGGGATAATCGTCCCAGACCAAAATCAACCTTCACGGGAATATCTGCCGTAAGGGGCTGGTCAATGGCTGATTGCGCGGCTAAATATTGCTCTTCGGCCAGGTTCAGATCAGACTGTGAAATTTCTGCAAACGTATTTACAGGGGGAATACCCAACGCTCGCACAAAATAGGTTTCGCCAAGACCAATATTGGCGCGCGCATATTGTGGATTCGCCACCAACGCAAGATTAAAGTAAAACTCTGCATCGTCAACACGCTCCAGCTTCCCGGCAGCGTTCCCCAGCATGAGATATAAGCTCTCTTTGCCCATATCCCCTTCCCACCCATCTGCTTGCAAGGCAATTGCAAAGAACGAAAATGCATCTTCATATTCCATGAGACTAAACAATGATGCCCCCGTAGCAATATACGCAATCGCCTGTCCCCGGCCAGCAATATCTCGGTTGGCCTCAACCCGGCTCACCAAACTACCTGCCCCACCGGGGATGCGGATGGCTTCACCCAATGGATGACGCCCCAAAAATTCCGGGATAAGGCTAAATAAGCGTTCTGAAATATACAGTTCTGGAGTAATCGTTTGACTTGTGCCATCATCAGAAATAGTCCCGTAGATAACAAGGTCCGCGTTTATTTGTTGAGCCAGTTTTGCTGCTGAATCAGCACGCTTTTCGGCTGTTGCTCCAGCTATCGGACCAATTTGATCGGGACCGCGTACTTCATAGAGCATATCTACTGCTTGGGTAATTTCCTGCAAACTCTTATCAATGCGCTGATATATTTGTTGCGATACGGCCAAGCCCGTTTCCGCGTCCAAATTTCCCTGATCAATCATGAATTCAGCAACCGCCAGATTGAATTCACCTAACATCACGGAAGTATAAAGCTCTGGGGTAGGGTATTCTTCACTACGGGAGAAGTCCCCAAACGCAAACCAAAGCCCCCCGGCGATGAGCACAAGAACCCCCACAATTGCCAGGGCATATCCCCCTGGTATGTTTTTCTCCTTTACGGGCATCGAAACACCCACTCCAGACTTGGTCAAGATTTCTTTTTTGCTATTTTGTGCAGCCTGAATGAGCGTCAGGGCTTCTGCGCCACCCCAGGGACGCATATCAGCATCCTTCGCTAATAGCTTCGCCAGAAGTTCATCCACCTGAGTGGGAACATCTTCCCGCAACACACTCGCGGTCTGTCCTGTCTTTTGGCTGGCATACAACCTTCCAGTTAAGAGCTGAAATAAGGTAGCACCCAAAGCATAGACATCCGATGAGGGTTTCAAATAGGCCGATGTGGTTTCCTGCTCTGGACTCATGTATCCTGGCGTACCTGGATGTGAGGCGGTTTCACTGATTTGCGAGCGCATGCTTGGCCCGCCAGGGATCTGCACTAAACCCAGATCAGCCACCTTTGCCACTCCATCGGTATCGAAAAGGATATTACTGGGTTTGATGTCACGATGCACAATATCTTTTTTGTGCAATGCGCTCAAGCCCGCAGCAATTTCTTCTGAAACGCGCAAAGCAGACAGAACTGACATATGCTGCTTTGTGGCTTCCATAGTTTTCAGGCGTTTACTGAGAGAGCCACCCGCCGCGTATTCCATCACCAAAAGCAGCGTATCACCATCCTTTTCAAAATCATAGATACGCACAACATTGGGATGATTAATTTTGGCCCCCAATTGTGCTTCGAGACGAAAACGCTGCTGATAATCCTGATATTGCGTACTGCCCAACCCAGGTTCATCACGATGCAGCACCTTAATGGCTCTAGGTGCGTTAAGTTCCAGATGTGTAACATGATACACTTCTGCGAACGCCCCACGTCCAATATGCGCTTCAATGCGATATTTATCTAGCAGAGTTTGCCCGGGTTGATAGCGCATTGCCTACACAATCCCACCCGTAGTTAGCAGGCTAATAATTGCGCGTGCACCACCAACCAGCAAGGCCAAGCCGCACAAAATCAGGCCGCCAACGGCCGCGCCGTTACGCTCATCCTTATTGCTGATCAAATCAGCCAGGCCCAGGATTGCTCCAATCAAGGCTACTGGCAGGGTGATGCAGTTGAGTATATTAAGTAGTGGGATCAGTGAGACGCAGACCCCAGTGAACGATAAAATGCCAAGAATTAAAGATGTAATGCCCATGAAAAACCTCCTAAAGTGTTTTATGGATAGACAAACGGTGACGTGCTCTCCCAGCTTTTCAGTGTTATCGTAATTTGCTCGGTTTTATTGTCATCGAGCCGATAAATTTCATCCTTGCCGCCCCGGTCAGAAACGAAGTACAACACCCCCGACAAGCCAATATTGGGTGATTTGCTTTCACCAAGTCCCGGTGTAAAGGTGAGTTGTTCGACTTCTTTTTCTCGCAGACGATAGATTTCGGCTTTGCCGCTACGATCCGAGACAAAATACAACGCTCCCGTTGAACTGACAATCGGCGACCAACTCTCGGCGCTACCCGGCGTGGATGTGATTTGCTCAATATCAGTGCCGCGCAAACGATATATTTCAGCTTTGCCACTACGATCCGAGACGAAGTACAACGCACCCGTTGTGCTGATAAATGGCGACCAACTCTCACCATTACTGGGGGTAGAGGTAAGCTGCTCGGCTTCAGAATCGCGCAGACGATAAATTTCAGCCTTGCCGCTACGATCTGAGACATAATACAATGCCCCAGTTGCACTAACAAATGGGGACCAACTTTCTCCATTTCCCGGTGTCGATGTAAGCTGCTCGACTTGGGTTTCCCGTAAACGATAGATTTCTGCCTTCCCGCTGCGATCCGAGACAAAATACATGGTTCCAGATAAATTGACAAAGGGGTCCCAACTTTCCCCCCCACCGGGTGTGGATG
>Ga0233437_1006177_pt1 | contig 12445 bp, 9 predicted proteins | sample SI_122_August201_FD_182714 | JGI IMG/M metagenome (GOLD analysis project Ga0233437, IMG submission 182714) | Seawater microbial communities from Saanich Inlet, British Columbia, Canada - SI_122_August2016_200_MG | ecosystem: Environmental > Aquatic > Marine > Inlet | place: Canada: British... | reverse complement strand
TGCCCTGCTTTTGTACAAAGAACAAATGCATGGCCAGTAATCCACCAAAAACAAGAGGTAAGACAGCCACATGCAAACCATAAAAACGAGAAATGGTGGCACCAGTGACTTCTTCACCACCACGCATGACTTGCAATATAAAATCACCAATGACAGGAACAGCGCCAGCCATACCTGTTCCCACGCGTGTAGCAAAATAAGCTAATTCATTCCACGGCAAGAGATAGCCTGAAAAACCAAACATCATGAGCAAACCTAATAAACCAAGACCTGTCAGCCATGTAAACTCACGAGGTTTACGAAAAGACAAACTAAAATAAACCGTAAACATGTGAATAAACGCAAATAATATCATTAGATTAGCTGACCATGAATGGAGAGCTCTGATTAACCAGCCAAATTTGACTTGAGTGATAATGTAGCGCACGGATTCATAGGATGAATCAGCTCCTGGTTGATAATACAGGAGGAGCATAAATCCTGTCAGAAGCTGCACAACAAAAAGAAAAAGGGCTACGCCACCAAAATAATAAATGTACGTTGAACGATAATCAGGCACTTCTTTTTTGGCTGCAAAAGCTAGTAAATCACCCACCTGAAAACGCTCATCAAACCAATCATAGCACTTTTCTTTTAATTTTTTCTTTACTTGTTTTTCTTGAGCCATGTCTATTTCCCATTCTTTTTCATTTTTCACTTTTCAATTTACCAGAAGTTTTCAAGCTACCCTGCTTATAAATATTTCTCCCTTAACCTCATCCACTTTAAACGGCGTGAGGGGTTTTGGTGGTGGTCCTGAAACATTTTTTCCATGCAAATCATAACGACCATTATGGCAAGAACACCAAATCAAACCTAAATCTGGTCTGTTTTGAACGGTACAATCCAAATGTGTGCAACGAGCGGAAAATGCGAGTAATTCATTTTGAGAACTGAGCAAAATGATGCCTAAATCACGACCAATTTTAAAATATTTAGCTTTTTTGGGATCGGCTTCGATATCTTTTCTTTTGAAATCAAGTTTCACTTGATTTGTTGTAGCTATGGCGCGCTTGGGAGGTGTTATGTATTTATAAACGGGGTAAAGAAAAGCTGTTATTGTTCCGAGAACACTACTAGCTAAAAGAACATTTAAAAAATGACGACGACCATTCTTTTTAGTATCCACAAGACCTCCCTTAAACAAAAGCGATACAGAATATACATGTTTATAGCTGATGCGTCAGAAAAAACAATGAGGATTTTTGTGATGTTAGTGATGGAAAAAGAACTTATTTTGCTTTTTCTTCCTTCTCACGTTTGGTTTCTTCAACAATTTTGGTCACCATGTGTGGAGGCACAACATCATAATGTGAGAACTCCATGCTATACGAGCCCGCACCACTTGTGATGGAACGTAAACTCGTTGAATATTTATAGAGTTCAGCCAAAGGAACTGTTGCTTTGATAATATCCAAAACACCTTCGTGATCCATAGATTGAATACGTCCACGTCGCGAGGACAAATCATTGGTGACATCACCAACAAATTCAGAAGGAACAACAACTTTAACATTGTTGACAGGCTCTAATAATTGAGGGCCACATGATTCCAGTATTTTTCTAAAGCCCAAGGAAGCAGCTAACTGGAAGGCTAAATCTGATGAATCAACGTCATGGTATGAACCATCAAATACGGTTACCTTAAGATCTTCAACAGGGTATTCAGCTAAAATACCTTTAACCATAGCTTCTCTAACACCCTTCTCAACAGAAGGAATGAATTTTGAAGGAATCACACCACCAACAATGGCATTCACAAATTCAAAACCCGCGCCACGAGGCATTGGTTCAATACGTAACCAGCAATCACCATATTGTCCATGACCACCTGTTTGCTTTTTGTATTTACCTTGGCCATCTGCTTTTTTCGTAATGGTTTCACGGAAAGACACATGAGGTTTGCCTAATTCAGGTTTCACACCATAGCGTTGATTTAAACGATCAATCATAACATCGATGTGCTGTTCACCCATTCCTGAAATAATTGTTTCCGCAAATTCCTTATCAATGTGCATTTTAAATGTGGGATCTGTTGCGATAAGTTTAGAAACGCCTACACTTAATTTATCTTGTTCCTGTCGTGTTTTCACGAGCAGTGAAAATGAAATGGCTGGATTTGGAAAAGGAATAGTATTGAATACAACTTGGTCTTTTTTATCACAAAGAGTATCGCAAATAGAGACATTCTTAAGACGTGCTGTTGCAAAAATATCACCCGCATAAATTTCAGGCACTTCAATCCGCTCTTTTGTAAGCACGGTAAAAAGATGCCCCATACGTTCAGTTGAATTGTTTGCTGGATTGTACGCATCATCACCAGAAGAGAGTTTTCCAGAATAGAGTCTTAGGAAAAACACCTCTCCCATACCTGGATCAGCTGTGATTTTAAAAATTTGCATGGCCTGTGAGCCATCTGATTTTTGCTCAAGATACTTTACCTCGTCACCAACTTGACAAGGAGGTGATTTCACCATGGCAGGTGATGGAAAAAAATGAGCTGTACTATTCATAAAGACATCAACACCAATATTTTGGTGACCACTACCAGCAAATATGGGGAAAATATCTCGATTACAAATACCTTTAACTAATGCTGTTCTCATCTCATCACGCGTGAGCTCACCTGTTTCTAAATATTTATCCATTAAGGATTCATCAGTTTCCGCAGCTGTTTCCATGAGATCTGTATGAAGTTTTTGTGCTTTTTCTTTCATGTCATCAGGAATAGGCATTTCACTTACTTGAGCATCAGTCGCCGTGTAGGCTTTCATCTCAATAAGATCAATAACACCCTTAAAAGAATCACTCTGCCCACAAGGAAGACTAAATAAAACAGCGTGGTTACTTGTGAGTTCTTTAACTTGATCTAAACTCGCTTGCCAGTCGGCACGAGAAGTATCCATGCGATTAATAAAAAAGCAAAGAGGACGTTCCAGAGTCTTAGCCATATCATAAAATTTTCTCGTACCAATTGTCACTTGTCTGCCAGCATCAATTACAAGACAAGCAACATCACTCACCCACATAGCTGCTTGTGCTTCACCAATAAAATCAGCATAACCGGGTGTATCTAAATAATTTAATTTACAGCTTTCCCATTCAAGAGCAAAAATCTTTGTAGTCAAACTTTGTTTACGATCAATTTCTTGTTGATCGTAATCCACAATAGTGTTGCCTTCATCAACCCTTCCAAGTCGTGTTGTTGCTTTTGCTGTAAAAAGCAATGCTTCTGACATGGTTGTTTTACCAACACCTTTACCGCCAACTAAACATACATTACGTAAATTCTCAGTTTGATATACTTTCATAATTTTCTAAATCTTCAGCAGTAAACACACTCTAGACTTAAAGTTTTTGCAACCAAATCTAACAATGGCACTGCAAACAATAATTGGTAGTTTTTTGACTCCAGCAACGGGCACTAACAGGTTATTTTTTGAGGTCAATAATATTTTAACCCAAAACGGTTCCTACTATATTGACCTCAGCATCCTTGAGCTTGTGAACAGCTCTATTTATCTGAAATCGGCTCACATTATGGTGATCAATCACCACAAGAGCCCCTTCTGACAAACCACATAATAAAGCCCCATCTTGTCCCTGACCTAATGTGGGCGCATCAACCACAATACGATCATACTGCCGACTCAGCAAGTCCAATAACCTGCTAACACCTTGATATGATCCTGCTTTACTTAGATTCAAGGCATGTGTGCCCCGATTCATAATAAATAAATTATGCTCTCTTTTAAAAGCATTCAAATGTAAACATCTGAGAATATAATTATGCCCTTCTAATTGTTCGTTAATAAAGGGGTAATTATATCCTAAAAGTTTGGGCACTTTTTTTAGTCCTAAAACCATGCTTTGATAAAAAGCAAACGACACAAAAGAACCCCTTTTAAACTCTTGAAACAGGTGTTGTAACTCTTGATTATATGAACGTGCTAAGTCAGCCCACTCAACCTTCTTATTTTTGAGATTAGCATCAATATCAGACATTTTGAAATAAGGTGTTTCTAAACGACACACAATACCCTGGCGAAAAATAGCTGTATATTTTTTATTATTGCCTGTCATCAGTTCTAATGTCCCTGTTTTTTGCTGCAAATAAATGAGAAAAAACAAATCTAGGAGACCATAGTCAAGAATTTGGCCTTTGCTAACAGGGCGCCCCAATAATTGAGCTAATAAATGAGTTAAACCGCCTTTTGACGCTAGCTCTGATTTATAGGTCAGGTCCGTACTAATAAACAGTACGTGGTTTCCTTCTTTAGCCAACTGACAGGCAATGTTTTCTGCTAGAGCGGTTCTTTCTTTGCTTGGTGCCACACTGGAAACAGCAAGATGCCTGATATTTTTTGCACGATGATTGATATTCGTTTTAAGAAAGGAATAGAATTCTTGTTTTCCAGAATGACGGTAATCATCAAAGGAAAAAGATTGTTTCACTGGCGACATATCTTATGCTTTCTTTTTGTTAGGAATCACACCTAATACTGGTACGTGTAAATAATTCTCAACATCATGTGCTGCTTGCAGCTTGGAAAGAAAAAAATATCTGATTCCAAAAACAATCAGAATCAATAGCAAGCTAAATACGAATACAACAAAATAATTTAGGCCGCGAATGTCTGCATCAATAAGTGATAAGCTCTTCTGAATTGAAAAAGAAGATAAATGACCTACAGGCCATGAAATACCTGCTAATCTCATGGAGTTTAGCAACTCAGGATTGATGAGAGCTCTATTTTGTTTGGCATAGAGCGCTAATTGATCTTGTGAGGCCACACTTAACTGCGCATAAGTTTTTTGCAAGGCCTGCATAGAAGTCTTAACTTCACTATTAAATAAAGACTGTAAAAGCTTTAAATTATTTTCAGCGTTTCTATAAGATGCACTTTGTACATCATTAGCTTGCTGCATGGTCACAAGCACTTTTTTGTTCTGCACGATATCTTTGTAAAGGGCGTTCATGCCTAAGTGCTGCCCTAAAAAAGTTGGTATATATTTATTTTCTGAAACCACTATATCTTGTAATTCTTTTAACTGACGACTCAACAACTCTTTCTTCTTCTGAATAACTTCTGTCGTCATAAGAGAAGGCTCTGCTGTATCCCCTGTTGTTTTAGGCTGCAAAACCATGACAAGAGCCGCCTTCTTTTGTTGTTCAAGATCAGTTTTTATGGTTTGCTCATAAGCCTGTGTCACGTCATGATTTAAATGCCGTCTATCTAAAATGCCTTGATATATTTTAGGGAGTTGATTTGTAAGCGCCTCAACAAGGAGAGCGTTCCGATCAGAAAGTGTGATCAAAATTGCCTGATTGTCCTTGTCAATTTGAGAAACAATAATCTTTTTCAATCTACCCCACATGTCTTCTTGTGTGACTGTGATATCTTTTTTATTTTTCTTTCGAAAATAAGAAATACGAGAATCCCATTTATGGTCACGAACAGCTGTTTCAATGAGGTTTTTAAGTGAATCAACTTGTGCCAAGACTCTAATAAAATCATCATGTACGAGCTGATCACGATGGGCTGCCAGATGAGCGAGGCTATCATGATAGTTCTTATACTGATAGGGATTGCGCGCTGAGGTGTTTTGCGGCACAATATTCAACTGTATTTGAGATTGAAATAAAGGGGCTTTGATTTCAGAGAAAATATAAAAAAAGCTCACACACAAAAATAAAACCAATAACACAATGAGCAATGTTTCGTGTAAATTATCAGATAAAGGAAGATTTTCTTTCTTTTTTTTCTGTGTCATAGCCCTATCTATTGATTCACAGTCACCAAAGCAGCCCTAATCACTTTACCATTGAGTAAATAACCTGTTCGGTGGACCTTGATAACTTTATCGGCTTCAAAATCTTTATTGTTTTCTGTACCAATAGCTTCTTGGCGGTGAGGATCAAAATCATCACCCTCTCCCAAAATGATTTCAACACCAAATTTTGTTAAGGTTTGAATGACTTGTTTATAAATCAAAGCAACACCTTTAACAAAAGGATCATCTTCTTGAGGTGCATGATCAAGTGTTTGTTCTAAACTATCAATAATTGGCAATAATTCTGTAATAAGTTTTTCATTTGCGTATTTTGAAAACTCATCGTGTTCTTTTTGCAAACGCTTCCTAAAATTTTCAAACTCAGCAGCTTTTGCTAAATACATATTGCTTTGGGCCTTATTGGCTTCCATAGCCTTGTCGTATTTGTCTTGTAATTGAACCAATTGCTCCCTAAGTTTATTTTCCCCAGACAGGTCTGACGGGTCAGTCTCGTCTGACGTCCGGGGTCCGACACGATCACCTTTGATTTCAGAAACATTTTCCGTTATGGTCTCATCTGGGTCAAAAGTTTCGGTTTGATTAGACTGCTTTTGTTGATTAAGAATCTTTCGTAATTCTGATACTTTGTCCTTCATAAGTTTATGCGTTTTATTTAATTAAAGACAAAATTGCAACTATCAAGAGGAAGAAGTTTTGAATCTCAAAAAAGCCATAAAAATCCTCAATATAAAAAAACTCAATTCCCTGGAGCAATTGCGCACAACCTATTTAAAACGGGCGCATGAAGCCCATCCTGACAAAAACCCTGAAAAGGACACAACAGAGGATTTTCGCAAGATCATGGAGGCTTATGAGTTTTGTCTTGGTAATATTAATGATCTTTTCAAGCACTACAACATAGCAGGACAACCCAGTGCTGAAGAAATCTCTCAAAAAACACGTGTTGAAAACTTAGATGATATTTTTTCTGACATTTTTGGTTTTTCACAATCTAAAACAGTCATTGGTTATTTAGAACCACAAATCATATACTTAAGCTTGCAAGATTTTATGACCGGCGTCTCAAAAAAACAAAAAATGATGGCTTACCGAAAGTGCCCCGATTGTCGGGGCATTGGTGCCAAAAGTGGTCATATTGCCCGCATTTGCACGTATTGTTTTGGCCAAGGCATCATTAAAAAAAAGAAAACAGAAAAAAATCCCCGTGGCTGTCCGCGATGTTTCGGACGCGGTCGTATTGTCACAGATAAATGTAGTCGTTGTAAGGGATTTGGCCGATTAAAACAACATCACCTTCAAGAGTTTTTCATTCCTGTTGGCTTAAAACCTAATGAACAGTTTACAATCACATCTCAAGATCTCATCACAAATAAGCAAACAGAAATTTGTATTGAGCCACGGCTCTATCGCGACCCTATCTTTCAAATTGATAATTACGATTTAGTATGCCAGTACCACCTTGATTTTAATAGCCATAACAAGGATCAGTCACTCAAATTAAAGACACCTATTGAAGAAGTTCCTTTTGTTATTGGAAAAAAAGTGAAAAAAGGGGACGTTATTCGCGTTAAAGAAAAAGGTCTTTTTAAAAACAACAGCAAAAAAGATCGCGGCGACCTTTTTATTAAAATTAATAGTAAGAAACACTCTTGGTTTAAAACGCTCTGGGGAGGCCTTTTTGGAAAAACATGACCATTATACGAAGCTTTTAACCCTTCTCCTCTTATTTATTGCCATCTCTCTGATCCATTGCGGTGGCACATCAACAAAAGTCTCTTACCCCGGCATGGTCACACCTCAGGTACAATCTGAGTTTCAACGCGTTGAAAGACAGTATCGCATAAAAAATTATACGCACGCCTATCATGGCTATGAAAATTTTATTCAAACATTTGAATACAACAAACTGACTGATGAAGCTTATTACAAACAAGGTAAGATTTTCTTCCTACAATCTCGCCTCGAAGATGCGGCCAATAAATTCTCTGAACTTGTTCGCAAAACACCTTCACCAGAATACAAAGAAAAAGCAAAACACATGGTGGCTTATGCCCACTATAAACAAGAACACTATGATGACGTTGTTCGTGAACTAAAAAATGTCCGTACAAAATTTTTACCCACAAAAATGCGTGTTCAATATTATTCATTAGCCATCCGCAGTGCACGACACGCTCAAGTAGATCGTGATTTTGGTCACTATGCAACACTACGCCTTTATGACACTTATGAAAGCTATGCCGGCACTTCTGTGCGAAACCTGAGAGGCTCTGATGTGGTTTCTTTTGCACAGACCAAAAAACTTCTTCAGAGTTGGATAACGACACCTTTACTCATTTCAAATATTGCAAACTGGATGAAAAAATATGTCACAGAAACACCTGCGCACGCATTTGTCCTGTACAAACTTGGCAAAACATATTTTGAAGGCAAAAAATTCAGCCGTGCCAAACAATATTTAGTCCGTTTTATTAAAAAATTTCCTAAAAATGAATACGCTTTAAACGCTAGAAAAATGTTAGAAGAAATGGGGGCTGATGACTCTGATTTAAGCCTTGAAAAAGCCCATTACAAAGTGGGCGTGCTCGTCCCTCTTGCTGGTCGTTATGAAAGCTTTGGCTATGCCGTATTAGACGGCGTTAAATGTGCGGCTGGCATTAATCATACCTGTCATGGCAACTCAGGCATTCAACTCATTGTTAAAGATGCTGCTTACTCAGCTAACGCCATTAATAATGCCATTCATGAGTTCAAACGCGCGGGCGTTGTGGCTATCATAGGCCCATTATCTAGCTCCATGGCTATTGAAGCAGGCATTACGGCTAGTGAACTACGCATCCCTATCTTTCCCATCACACAAAAATCTGGGCTCATGACACAAGGTGATTATATTTTTCAGGTAGGCATGCAGCCCAAAGAACAAATTCATGCTATTTTTTCAACAGCACGTAGCAAAGGTTATCGCAGCTTTGGTGTTTTACACCCTAACACAAATTATGGACAAACCATGGCCGAACTTTTTATGGAAGAAGTTCGTCTTAATGGTGGACGCATCACAGCTCTGGCTGAGTATAATAAATGGTCTAAAGATGTCTATGCGGAATCTCGCAAGCTTAAAAAGAGTATCGGTCGTATTGATAAACCTGATCGCGGCATTGGTTTTGATGCCATTTTTATCCCTGATAGTTATCAAACTGTAAATGCCATGGCCGCAGCCTTAACACATAGTGGTATTAAAGACGTTGCTCTTATTGGCACAACTGCCTGGAATGATCCTGACTTATCTCTCACACTGGCTGAAAATTTTCCCGGCTCTTATTTTGTAGATCTATATCATGGAGGCTCAAAACAAGCCAATGTGCGACAATTTAATGAACTCTTTAGACATAGTTATGGCCGCGCCCCACGCGTTTTAGAAGCTTATGGCTATGATATCATGATGATGATTCGCGAAACAGCTGCAGATCGTGGAGAAGGCAGTATTAAAAAAGCCCTTGTTGAAGGACGGGGTTATCAAGGCGTCACAGGCGTTAAAGGTTTTCGTGCTGGCGATGGCCCTATTATTGATTCTATGATCATGACAATTAAAAAAACAGGAATCACAGCACATTAGTTTTTTGTTACTCGTTTTTTTCGTGAGACGTGAGACATAAGACGTGAAACGCACAATATGCAATTTTCAGAATTTGAAATTATTGAAAACATAAAAATGCATCTCGCACCAACAACGCCTAACATCATCAAAGGCATTGGCGATGATGCTGCTGTGGTCAAAAAAGACGAGCAGCATGTTTCTGTCATCTCAAAGGATCTCCTCATTGAAAACATTCATTTTGATTTAAAACACACTTCCTGGCTTGATTTAGGAAAAAAAGCCATGGCTGTTAATTTAAGTGATATTGCTGCTATGGCTGCCAAACCAACATATGCTCTTGTTGCCCTTGGTGTGCCACAAAAAATGACGTCAGCAGAAATCTCTGATCTTTACACAGGCTTAGAATACATTGCTCATGAATTTTCTGTTTCCATTGTTGGTGGCGATTTATCACGAAGCCCTGACAAACTCTTTATTTCAATTACAGTTGTTGGTGAGGTCACTAATTCTGGTTGTAAGTATCGCGAGGGAGCAAAAGAAGGTGATGGCATTTATGTTTCTGGGCCTTTAGGTTCTGCTGCGATAGGTTTTAGCGGTTTAAAAAAGAAAAAAACAATTGATCATGCCTATATGCAAGCCTTTAAAAACCCCCGCCCCCGCATTTTCCTAGGCTCTCTTCTAGCGGAATGTTCTTATGTGCACGCCATGATTGATACTAGTGATGGGCTCGTGCAAGATCTCGAGCACATAATGACAGCCTCCAAAATGCAAGCGCGTTTAACACTCGATGACATACCCCTTGAAAAAGATTTTCATGACACCTGCAAAAAATTAAGATTAGATCCTGTTGAAACCATGCTAACAGGAGGAGAAGATTACCAACTACTCTTTTGTATGGATGATAAAAAACTACCCAACCTATTGAAAAAATTAGAAATGAAACGCAACATCCAAATCCATCGCATCGGCTCTGTCATGAAGCGTAACTCAGATAGCGAAACACCCACTATTCAAATATTTGACTCCAAACAAAAAGAAATAAAAATTAAAAACAAAGGTTTTGATCATTTTAAGAACTAGAAATGGCTTTTTGAATTGAACAGCGGTACAAATAAGCCTGCATCATTTTCACCATACCTAAAAGCCCCTGAATAGACTGTGCCAATTCATTATCCTGCAAGCCTGTTTTGCGTAAATCATTCTGAACATCTTCTAAAGCTGTCTGCAAATCAAGCAAAGTCGCTTCAGCCGTTTTTATGTCTTCCATTCTATCAACAACATCATTACCAGTCATATATAGCAAAGAGTTAAATTGAGCGGCAAACTCAGGTTGCACAAAGGGAAGCAAAGCTTCTTGCCAACGTGTTCTTCCTTCAACCATAAAGGCATTACAAATTCTTGTTTGCACTTCTTCAGCATAATGTAGTGCTGGAAAGAAAAACCACTCTTTTATCTCAATGCCCTTTTCATTGTCACAAAAAAGTTGTCTATAAGCATTTTCAACGCGCGTGAGTGCGTAACCACGCCTGGAAATCTGTATGGCATCTCTTGGGGAATAAACCTCAAGCAAACTCAAAACAATTTTCACAGCCCAATACACATCCATCTTTGTAAAACCAGCTTCAATCATATGCGATAGAGCAGCGATCTGAGTGCCTACTAAGTCAGCAATGTATGGATGTTGAATATTTTGCTCTATATCTGAAAGGTTTGCACGTAAAGTCAGGATAACCTTTACACCGCGCTCACGCCATGCCTGATCTTTCATGAATTCTCTCACATTATCAGTTACGGGCAAGAGCGCTCGATGTGTGGTGGCACCTGCTAGAGGGACTCTTCTAGGCTTTCTCGGTCTTCTTCCAAGACCTGTTTGACCAACCTTTGTAAAGATATCGGATAATGGTAACAATCCAGAATCAGCGCCAATATGTATTTTAGTATCTGGCACATCCGACTGGTCTGACCTGTCAGGTTCAACCTGTTTTGGAGCCACAATAAGAGCTTCTGATGTTTCGCCCTCAGATGTCGAACGCCCACGCCACCAAAGAACCACGCCTAAACCACCAAGCACTAATGCAGAACCAACAACAATGGCTCCCCACTGTAACGGCGAAAAACCTGGGTTTGTCACAGCTGTAACTGTTTCTGTAATATCTTCTGAACGAGACCAAGGAGAAATATCATGGACTATTTTGCTAGCTGGAGGAATAAAATTACCTACTGCAGCCAATAAACCTGACCTTCTATTTTCAACATTCTGAAATCGAGAGTGTTCAAGAGCATAAGAATTATCTCTTGTGATTGCCTGTGGTGCCTTAAGGCAAGGCGATAATAAACCCGTAAAACACGACGATGCTAAAGGTATGATGTTGGACAATAATCGCATTAGTTATATTTATTGTAGTTTGTGTAACCCCAAGTACGCTCTTTATTCCTTGTAAGGATCGGCCAAAGGAATATCTCCCTCAGCATCTTCAATAGGTTCAGCTTCTACCGTTGCCGTGCTCCCTGCTGGCACTGGAGGAACATCCAATGTAATTGTAAGATCTAACTTTTCCCCTGTATTGAGCTGATCATGTTCACGAACAATATTGTTTAACACGCTGATCAGTTCTGGATGAAGATGTTCATCAGCTGATTCAAGTAACATTTCTAAACCCTTTTCATTAAGATAAGGCCTCCCATGAATCACCATCCCAATTTCTTTATCATCACTAAAGGCATGAAGTGTATACACACCACGATTTGGCAACATCTCTGCCTCAGGTGTGTCTTCAACAATTTGGCCTTTATTATTGAGAGTCATCGTTTCTGTAAGCATCCCTGACTTCACAACAACAGTGGGATCATCAGGGCTCCAGAATTTAAGAGGTGAAAATGGTGTTTTAAACTTCTCTACCCTATCGTTATGAACACGGCCAACAATCAGCCCATCTTGCCAAAACAAAGTCCCATTTGGTAATTTGGTTGTGCTGGAACCAAAGGTATACTCTTGCCAACGATCATCAACAAACA
>Ga0233437_1006176_pt1 | contig 12447 bp, 18 predicted proteins | sample SI_122_August201_FD_182714 | JGI IMG/M metagenome (GOLD analysis project Ga0233437, IMG submission 182714) | Seawater microbial communities from Saanich Inlet, British Columbia, Canada - SI_122_August2016_200_MG | ecosystem: Environmental > Aquatic > Marine > Inlet | place: Canada: British... | reverse complement strand
TTCATCTTCCTTATTTCAGCATTTGTAAGAATGATTACAGGAATTTTATTAATCACAAAAATAAAAGAGGTTAGAAAAACAGAAAGATTTGACAGTTCAAGAGCCTTAAAGAATTTTGTATTTGGAATAGTTAAGAAACCATCATTTGAATCTGAAGTGCATCACTTCGCAATTAAAAAAAGGCATAAAAGCGGAAAGAAATAATTATTGTGTTTCTATCTTTAGCTCTTTTTTAACTTCCCTACCATATTTCCCTGCTAAATGCATTGGTTCTGGTAATTTATGAGGTAAATTAATAAAATCTTTACACAACTTAAATGCACTATCAACACTTATTTGATTTCCAGGACTAATATACATAGGCCTACTTTCTTGTTTACTTGTAAAAACTTTTCCAACCTTTTTCCCATTAATTAAAATATCTTCATCTTTAATCTCAGAATCAATAATTGAATTTGCAACACCAATTACAGGAACATCAACACTTAAACTAAAATGACTTGCTAAACCAAGTCTCGGGTGTGTAATCCCTTGAGCTGAAACAAAAATTACGTCTGGTTTTTCACTTAATTTATCAAAAGCTTCAACCATTGCTGGCAATTCCCTATAGGCCCTAAATCCTGCTAAATATGGAAATCTCACCTTATCCAAAAAATAAGCCCTATCTAAAACCTCACATTCTTTTTTTCCATCTTCATTTTCTAAAAGACCCTTACAAACAACAATAGAAACTAAAATTTTATTTTGAATAAAAGTAATATCTACTGCTCCGAATGTATCTGCTAAAGAAAAATCTATCTTATCTTTTATTTCAAGTTTTTTAGCCAGCTCAAGCTGTTCTTGTTCAAGTTTCTCAACATCGACATCATATTTTTTTATTAATTCTTCTCTATCCATTTTTGGGTCAAGCCTTTTCTAAAGGGTTGAAAACATTCTTTTTAATATGCTAAACATAAAAATATACATCTTAAAAAGCTTTTGTTTAACGAAAAGCCCATAAAACTTAAATACTCTAGTAATATCAAAATACTTAGGGGATTCTGAAGGATAATTTAAAAATGTTTAAGAAAAAATGTCCAAAATGTAATAAGAAGATTGAAAAATCATATGACTTTTGTCCTCACTGTGGTAAGAATTTTAAATCTGAAAATGATGATAAAGATTTTGGTTTTCTAGGAAAAAATGATTTTACAGAAAATAATGAACCACTTGGAATTGGCGGATCATTTATGAACAAAATAATAAATAAAGCGATGAAAGAATTACCAACAATTATGAAGTCTATGGAAGAACAAATGAATTCAGAAATTCAAAACCCTAATAATAATCCAAATCAAAAACCAAATTTTCCAAATTCGAATATGAAAATTAAATTTATGGTTAATGGAAAAGAAGTTCCATTAAATCAATCAAAACAACAAACCCCGTTTCAACAAGATAAACCTCAAAAAATACAATCAAAACCTGTCTCAGAAGAAAAGATACAACAAATATCTAAACTTCCAAGAAAAGAACCAAAGACAATAATGAAAAGATTATCTGGAAAATTAGTTTATGAATTAAGTGTACCTGGAGTAAAAGATATTCAAGATATCTTCATCAATAAACTAGAAAATTCAATAGAAGTTAAGGCAATTACTAAAAACAAAGTTTATTCAAAAACAATAAATATCAATCTTCCGGTTCTAAGATATAGTTTAATAAAAGAACTTTTAATCTTAGAATTTCAAAGTAAATAAAATGGACATTCCAACAACTGCTGCAAATCCAGATATTTTTCACCCAGAAAAAGTTAGCCTAGAAGAGAAAGAGATTATTGCGTTTGCTAGAAAACATCCAGAGATAAGTTTTATTATTAGTGGAACTACATACAATATCAAAGAAGGAAGATATTTTTTCCAAATCGATAATCCAAATGAAAAACTAATAGGTAATTTAAATAATTTAGAAAGAAGATTATTTCCTGAAGGAAAAATAAAGTTAGAATTACTTAAAGACTCAAGAAAGGCGGGAGAACCTCCAACAAATCAAGTAACCTTTGGAATGATATATGATAGAGATTCTATGAAAGATATTTACTCATATCCTTGTTATAATTCTTCAAAATATCAATAAAAACTCTTATAAACCTAAATATATAATAATTTCTATATGAGCCTGTAGCTCAGCCAGGTTAGAGCACTACTCTGATAAGGTAGGGGTCCCAAGTTCAAATCTTGGCAGGCTCATATTTATATCGCTTATGATAAGCTTTAAAAACACAATTTTGTAAGAAATAACATGGTAAAAGGATTATATCAACATATAAGAAATGCCTGGAAAAAACCAGACAAAAAGAAACTTAGAGAGTTAATGACTGAGTGGAGAAAGGAAGAAGCAGTCACAAAACTTGACAAGCCAACAAGATTAGATAGAGCTAGAAGCCTAGGTTACAAGGCTAAGAAAGGTTATGTTATTGCAAGAGTTAGAGTTGTTAGGGGTGGAAGGCAAAGAGCAAGAACAAATAAAGGAAGAAAATCAAAAAGACACACAATTAAGAAAGTTGTAAAAATGAATTACAGATGGATTTGTGAGCAAAGAGCTCAAAAAAAGTTTCCAAATTTAGAAGTATTAAATTCATACAATCTTGGAAAAGATGGAAAACATTATTTTTATGAAGTTATATTAATTGACTATTCAAAACCTGAAATCAAATCAGATAAGAATACAAAGTTCATGACAAAGAAGACAAATCAACATAGGGTTCATAGAGGACTTACAAGTGCAGGTAAGAAATCAAGAGGATTAAGAGATAAGTCTCCAATGAATAAGAATAGACCTAGTGTAAGATCAGGTAGAGGGAGAGGAAAATAATCAAACCCTCAAATTATTTTTATTAACTTTTAAAAAAACATATTGGCTCAACCAATTCTTAAAACCAAAACTTCTTGGAATATTATAATTCTTTTTGTTCCATTCGTTAATCCAATAACATCCATCCCCCTTCAAATTTCTCATCTCTCTTCTCCATTTAGGACATTTTGGACAAATAGATTTTAAATGAAATTTAGCATTCTCTTCTTTAGACATAAATAATCCGCGAATAGATAATAAATCCAAATATAAACATTTTAATCTTTTCATAAATATATAATTAAAACAACATATAAAAACCTTATTTACATAATTATAAAATGGATTATAAAAAATTGTGTGAGACTTATGAAAATCTAGAAAAAAATCCTTCAAGATTAAAAAAAACAGAAATTCTTTCAGAATTCCTTAATAACATGAAGAAGGAAAAAGAAGACTATCAAATAATTTATCTTCTTCAAGGAAAAGCATATCCAGATTATGATGAAAGCGAATTTGGAATCTCAGAACAACTTTGTATTAAAGCTCTTGAAAAGTCATCAGGAATTTCTAAAAAAGAAATTATTTCTAAATGGAGAAAAATAGGAGATTTAGGTTTAGTTGCAGAAGAAGTAATGTCAAAAAAATCACAAGGAACATTATTTTCTAATAAGTTAACAACAACAAAAGTTTTAGAAAATTTACAAAAACTTCCAAAGTTAGAGGGAAAAGGAACTGTTGGTAAAAAACTTGCATTAATTTCAGAACTATTAACTTCTGCTTGCGGAATAGAAGCAAAATATATCATTAGGACGCTATTGGGTCACTTAAGAATAGGGGTTGCAGAAGGAACAATAAGAGATAGTATCGTTCAAGCTTGTTTCAAGGAAAAAACAAGCGAAATTACCGAAGCAGTTGAAGACTCTTATAACAAAGCTAATGATTTTGCAATTATATTTGAAAAAGCTTGTAAAGGGATTAAAGAGTTACAAGCAACAAAATTAACCCCAGGACACCCTTTAAGAGCCATGCTAGCGCTAAAAGCAGAATCAATTGAGGATGGTTTCAAAAGAGTAGGAAAACCTGCAATCTTTGAATATAAGTATGATGGATTTCGAATGCTAATAAATAAAGATGACAAAGGAGATATTAAAATTTTCACAAGACGTTTAGATAATGTTACAAAACAATTCCCTGATGTCGTAAAATACGTTAAAGAACATGTTAAAGCAAAATCATTCATTTTAGATGGAGAAGCAGTAGGTTATGATAGAAAAACAAAAAAATACACTCCTTTCGAAGCTGTTTCTCAGAGAATTAGAAGAAAACACAACATTCAAGAATTAGTTAAAAAACTACCAATTGAAATAAATGTTTTTGACATTTTATATTACAATGGAAAATCATTACTTTCAGAATCATTTGAAGAAAGAACTAGATTATTAAGAACATTAGTTGTAAATAAAAAATACCATTTCAAAACGGCTCATCAACTAATAACATCTGATGCAAAAAAGGCAGATGCTTTTTACAAACAAGCACTAAACGATAAACAAGAAGGGGTTATGATTAAGAATAAAGATTCTAAATATCAGCCTGGTTCAAGGGTTGGGCACATGTTAAAATTAAAACCTGCAGAAAATGAATTAGATTTAGTAATTACAGGAGCAGAATATGGAAAAGGGAAAAGGGCAGGAGCATTTGCAACATTTACTTTATCTTGCAAAGATACAAAAAATAATAAATTTGTAGAAATAGGAAAATCTTCAGGATTAAAAGAAAAATCAGAACTGGGCCTTTCATTCACAGATTTAACAAAAAAACTTAAGCCATTAATAACAAAAGAACATGGAAGGCAAGTAGAAATAAAACCAAAGATTGTTGTAACAATATTATATCAAAATATCCAACGTTCTCCAACATATTCATCTGGATTTGCATTGAGGTTTCCAAGAATAATTGCATTACGTCCAGATAGAAGTGAAAAAGATGCCGCAACAGTAAAAGAAGTTGTATCAGACTTCAAAAGACATGAATTAAAGATACATTATTAATTCTCCTCGATAGCAACCCAAACCTTTATAAACCCATACCCTTTATAAAGCATATACAAATCATGTTATTCTAAAGTAATAAAAATAAAATGGCTCAAACTACAAAACAAAAAACTTCTTTAAAAATTCAAAATATTGTTGCTACAACTGCACTGGGAAAAGACGTTCCTTTAACAAAATTAGCTAAAACAATACCTAATACAGAATATAACCCTGAACAATTCCCAGGTTTAGTTCTTAGAGTAAAAGAACCAAAATCAGCAGTTCTTGTATTTTCATCAGGAAATCTAGTGTGTACAGGAACAAAATCTATTGCACAAGTAAAAAAGGTTATTGAGCAAGTTATCAAAACAGTTAAAAAAATAAACGTTAAAGTAACCGATAAACCAAAAATAACTGTCCAAAATATTGTTGCTTCTGGAACTATTAACATGAAACTTAACTTAAATTACCTAGCATTAGCACTAGAAAACACAGAATATGAACCTGAACAATTTCCAGGTTTAGTTTACAAATTAGTTGAACCTAATGCAACATTCCTATTATTCAGTAATGGTAAACTTGTTTGTACAGGAACAAAAAATAATCAACAATTAACAGATTCTATGGAAGAATTAATTCGTGTTGTTAAAGAAGCAAATTCTCAAAGATAATTTACCCCCCATGGCTTCATTTGTCTGAAACAGTTATTTTCCACAACCATAATTATTTATAACTAATATTGTCATCATTCTTATATGAGGTGCGGACATGCCAGCAAAAAAGAGCAATAATGAAGAATTAACTATAGAAGCAAAGTCTTTTTTTGAAACTTATAAAAAAGAAATTGGTGAAAGTATTAGAAAAGGGAAAAAAGTTGTATATGTAAACTTTGATGATCTTTCTTCAAATTCACCTGTATTAGCAGAAGCTTTAATTGGAAATCCAGAAGAAATTTTCCAACTTTTAGAATTAGCTTTAGAAGATACCGGATTAATAAAAGGTCCAAGAATTAGATTTAATGATCTTCCAGAAACCCAGGAAGTAAAAATAAGGAATATTCGTTCACACCACCTTAATCAACTAATTTTTTTTGAAGGATTAGTAAGACAAGCTTCAGAAGTAAGGCCTCAGGTTGTTAATGCAAAATTTGAATGCCCTTCTTGTGGAACTGTTATTTCAGTTTTACAAATTGAAAAAAAATTCAGAGAACCTTCAAGATGTTCATGCGGAAGAAAAGGACAATTCAGATTATTATCAAAAATAATGGTTGACGCTCAAAGATTAGTAATAGAAGAATCTCCAGAATCTTTATCTGGAGGAGAACAACCAAGAAGATTAAATGTTTTTCTTAAAGAAGATTTAGTAGAACCACATATGGAAGAAAAAACAACGCCTGGAAGCAAGGTTCGTGTATTAGGAGTTCTTAAAGAAGTTCCAGTTCCACTACCAACTGGAGCAATTTCAACAAGATTCGATATAGCAATAGAAGCAAATAATTTAATCCCGCTAGATTCTACTTATGAAGATTTAGATATTAGTGAAGAGGAAGAAAGGCAAATTCAAGAATTAGCCGCAGACCCAGAATTATTCAATAAATTAAGAGAAAGTATTGCTCCAAGTATTTGGGGATATGGGGAAATTAAAGAATCTTTAGTTTTACAAATGTTCTCGGGAGTAAGAAAAGTAAGTTCTGATGGAACAACTTCAAGAGGAGATATTCATTTATTCTTAATGGGTGATCCCGGAGTAGCTAAATCCGTTACTTTAAAGTTTGTTTCAAATATTGCTCCAAGAGGTAGGTATGTTGTAGGAATGGGTGCAAGTGGAAGAGGTATTACTGCAACAGTTGTTAGAGATGAATTTCTAAAGGGTTGGAGTTTGGAAGCTGGAGCGATGGTTCTTGCAAATAAAGGAGTTATATGTATTGATGAGATTGAAAAAATGACACCTGAAGATAGAAGTGCAATGCACGAAGCATTAGAACAGCAAACAGTTACAATTTCTAAAGCAAATGTACAAGCAACACTTTCTGCTGAAACATCTGTTCTTGCAGCTGGAAACCCAAAATACGGAAGATTTGAACCATCACAATCAGTTACACAACAAATTGATCTTCCTCCTGCACTAATAAACAGATTTGATTTGATATTCATTTTAAGAGATTTGCCAAACGTAACACAAGATGACGCGATTGCAACTCATGTTCTAAATATGCATAAAAAACAGGATCAAAAACCAGCAATAGAAAGAGATTTATTTAGAAAATATATCGCTTATGCCAAACAAAAATGCGAACCACAATTAACTGATGAAGCCGTTGAAGTAATTAAAAACTTTTATGTTAAATTAAGAAATATGCAAGCGACAGGAGATGGTCAAGGAATACCTATTTCCGCAAGACAATTGCAAGGACTAGTAAGATTGTCAGAAGCTCATGCAAAATCAAGACTAAATGATACAGTAGATAAAGAAGATGCCGAAGTAGCAATTAGATTAACAAATTATTACTTAATGCAAGTTGGTTATGATCCTGAAACAAAAACATTTGACATCGACAGATTTACATCAAAGACCTCCTCAAGTCAAAGAAACAAGATAGTTCTTCTAAAAGAAACAATAAAGTCCTTAGAAGCAGAACATGGTAAACTAGTTCCAATAGATATTCTAAAGGAAGAATTAAAAGATGTATCAGAAACAGATTTTGATGAAACTCTAAATCAACTTAAAAAATCCGGAGATGTTTTTCAACCTAAGAGCGGGTTTGTACAATTGATCTAGGAAATAATCTCAATATCTCATAATAAATAAAGCTACTCAGATGAAAAGCTAAAAATAGTTAAAAAATATCAATTGATTTAAATTAACTGAGATCACTCAAAAACATAATCGTCCAAATTTCCTTTAATCAAAGTATCTAGTGGTATTGTGTTTGGTAATTTTTTTTGTTTCCATCCTAAAAAACCCCTAATAAAGGTTTTAACAATCGGCTTTTCATATTCCTCTTTCTGAACCCTAATTCTATATTTTCCTGGCGGGATTTCTTTTTTTTCAGAAAAATGTTTAGGAACTTTAATCCTTAATCTTAATTCTTCCCAACATCCTAAATCTCCATCCCTATCATAATTTCCTTTAGTAAATGAATGACTTTCTACAAAGTCCCTATAACTGATTTGAACGGAATGTTCCATAGGAGATGAAACAAATACATCTTCTGCATTTGAACCATGAGACTTAATTGATACGGCACCATTTAAATCATTTTTCAAATAATCATCCCATTTCTGGAAATCAAAAAATAAAGATTTATCCATAAGTTTTCATAATTCCTCCCTTTAAAACAATTTATATGATTTATTCATCTATTTACTCAATCTCTTTTCCAAACTACCAAATCCTTTCTTAAGGCGATTATTAGCTGATTTAGACTTAGAAAAAACAACACCAGTCACAACCCCTTTAATCAAATAATCTTTTACAGCATCATCAAAACCAGGATTCTCATAAATTTTTTTAATCAGCTTATAATTAGAGTACTTCTTCATAGGAAAAAATAAATGCATTTAATTTAAAACCTTTTCTATAACACAAAACAACATAAATCTTTAAAAACAAAATTTAGTTTTATCAGACATGCCAGAAGAATTTAAAAAAAGAGAAACAGCACATAAACTAAGAATTGGAAATCTTCTAAGAGCTAAACAAATATTTGAACAATCAGAAGCTCAAAATCCAAGATTACAATTTGTAGAATTAGGTAATAAACAAATATTAAGAATAAATCTTATCTCAAATGTTATAGACAAATATGAATCTGAAGGGGAATCAAAATTTGCATCAATTACACTTGATGATGGAAGCGGACAAATTAGAGCAAGAGTTTTTGGAGAAGAAATAAATAAATTCAAAGAGTTAAATCAAGGAGACACAGTAATTCTCATAGGGCTTCTTCGTTCATATAATCAAGAACTATATGTTATGCCTGAGATAATTAAAAAACAAGATCCAAAATATCTTTTAGTAAGAAAATTAGAACTTGAAAAAGAAATCCCAACACCTGTAACTCCTGAACAAAAAAAAGAAGTTAAAGCATTAAGAGATGAAATAATTGATAGAATAAGAGATGCAGAATCAAAAGAGGGAATTGATAAGGAAGAAATTATCCTTAACCTTAAAGATAATAATCCTGAAGTAATTCATCAAGAAATAAAAAAACTTCTTGAAGAAGGTATAATTTATGAGCCTAAACCCGGAATCGTTCGATATTTAGGATAATTCTATGACAGTTAAACAAAACAAAGCAAGATATTTTAATTCAATAATGCCCGGAGTAAATCACAAATGGGCAGCAAAAGCACTTAATATGCAAATAAACCCTGATGCAGGCCCAGATTTAATAGATTCAAATAAAATTGTTGAAATAAAGTTTGCAGTAACTCCAAATAAAAAAAATCATATTAAATGGACAGTACTAGAACATCAATTAAGCTATGAAAAAAAGCATCCAAATAAAAAAGCATTCTGGGGCATTGGAACCTATCATATCAAACAACCCCCTTCAACAATAAAAACAAAAGATCCAAAGGAATTAGAATCCTTAGTTATTTCAAGAGAATTATTTATAGTAAATTGGAATTGGATAAACCAATTTACTTCATATCATAATCAAGGAGAGACTCAACAGTCTAAATGGGATCATAATTTAAGACATCCAAAGAAAACACTTCTACCAAGTGTAATGGAAACATACAAAGTAAAAAAAGGATTAATACATTTAACAGAAAATGTAGACAAAAATTATTTTTTATGCTTAGAATAGAAAACCCTTAAAAACCCTTTAATCTCCTTATTTCTATGACAAACGACTACGAAAAACTATTAGATGAAGCATACAAAGACGTTAAACCTATTGAACATAGTGGGGAACGTTTTGAAATCCCAAAGGCTCAGGGCCATGCAGAAGGAACTAAGACAATTTTAACAAATTTCCCACAAATTGCCTCAGGATTAAGAAGAGATCCAGAACATGTTCTTAAATTCCTATTAAAAGAATTAGCAACATCTGGAAAAATTAAAGACAACAGAGCGGTTCTTCAAAGAAAAATTCCTTCTTCAAAGATTAATGAAAAAATAGAACAGTATACAAATGAATTTGTATTATGTAAAGAGTGTAAAAAACCAGATACAGAAATAATCAAACAAGACAGAATAACATTTCTTCATTGTTTAGCTTGCGGAGCTAAGCATAGTGTAAGAGCTAAAATCTAATTCTAAGACAATAATCTTTATATAAAAAAGATAAGAATTAATAAAATGGATGCTCAACAAATAAAATTAAAATTATTTTTAGACCAATTTGAAATTGATATAAGAAATATCCATCCAAAACAATATAGGGAAATATGTGGGATTATCTATCTTGCTGAACAAAAAGGAATTTATCCTGTACAAAGCGGAATGATTCAATATGATACTTTCAAAAATGAATGTTTTTCTCCAATGTCTCACGAATCAGGAGGATATCCTTCTGAAAATCTATCAACAAACCTGGCAGAAATAAAATATGAAATAATTTCATGTAAAAAATATGATACAAAAGATGATTCCTCAAACACAACATTAGGAGAAACTGCAATAAAAAAGATTGATGAACTTAAAGAAGAATTAAAGAATGATTCACTAGAAAATCTATTAAAATTAAGTTATATTAAAAAAGCTTAATTTACACATAAAAACACCCATTTTACACAATAAATACCTTTAAAAATACGAAAGCCCTGTGTAAAATAATAAATCTATACAGATTTAAAACATAAATAATCACAAGGAGGTTAATAAAAAACAAATGGCAACTGAAGGATACTGTGTAAAATGTAAGAAAAAGGTTGAAATGAAAGACCCAAAAGAATCTTTAACAAAGAGAGGAACAAAGATTGCAAAGGGAAAATGCCCTGATTGCGGAACAACAGTTTGTAGAATGGGTGGAATCGTTAAGTAAATCTTTTTATTTTTTTTATTTTTTTCATTAAACTCCCAATTTTGGGAGAATTTCTATTTTTTATCATAGCAAAGTATAAAAGCGGCTATGAATTTTTATGATCATGCAACTCAAAGTTCATAAAGGGTATCGAAGAACAGTAGCTTTATCTGATACTAATCTCTTAAATAAAACATTTACAGAAGGTATCAAACAAATAGAAATGCATGCCCCATTTTTTGAAGGTGAAGAAAAAAACAAAGAAGAAATCATCCCTTTAATTCAAGATTTACAAAAAGAAGACGCTACATTCAATATTGTGGGTAAGGAATCAATTGAGGCCGCATTAGAAGCAGGAATTATCAAAGAAGAGGGGATAATCAAGATTGATAACATTCCAATCGCATTAATTCTATTATAAAAGCGTTTATAAGTAATAAATTATTAAAATATATCATGGCAAGTGCAGCAGGAAAAAAGGAAAAAGCAAGGCAAGAAGCACAAAAAACTTCAATGCCAACTAGAGTGCCAACTCCAAAAGAAGGAGAAGTTATAGGGCTCATTGAACAAAGAGTTGGTGGAAATAGGATGATTGTAAAATGTTTAGACGGAAAAGAAAGAAATTGTAGAATTCCCGGAGGAAGAAGAAGAAGATTATGGATTAGACCAGGAGACACAGTAATTATTCAACCTTGGGAATTTGAAGGAGACAAAAAAGGAGACGTTTTATTAAAATATACTCCTGCACAAGTTCAGTGGTTAAAAAGAAAAGGGTTTATCAAAGAAATTGAATCTGAGTTTTAATTCTTAAAATGGTCCAAGAAATATATGTAGAAAATGTGGGAAAAGTTCTTCAAAGTAGAAAAAGAATTGAATCAGAACTTGAAGTAAAAATAACAAATAAAGGAAAGTTAATTTTTGTAGAAGGAAATGTAGACAAAGAGTTTGAAGCACTTCAATTCATGGAAGCAATTAACTTAAATTTTTCAGTAGACAGGGCCCTTTTGCTTAAAGATGAAAGTATAATCTTGCAGACAATACATATTAAAGACATTACAAAAAGAAATGATTTAGAAAGAGTTAGGGCAAGAATTATTGGAACACAAGGGAAGACCCTTAAAACACTAAATAACCTAACAAATTGCGATTTTTCTTTAGCAGATAATCAAATAGGAATTATTGGAGATACTGAAGATATTGAAGAAGGAATACAAGCTGTTAAATCATTAATACAGGGAAGTAAACAATCTAACGTTTATTCGCATGCTGAAAGAGAAATGAAGAAAAAAAGGATTAACCCTAAACTTTAAATACTATTTTTAGCTAAAAAATTTATAAGTCCCGGTAGCTCAGTTGGTAGAGCATTCGACTGTTAATCGAAGGGTCAGAGGTTCGAGTCCTCTCCGGGACGTTCTCATAGAACATCTCATACCTTCACGGGACGTTTCTATATTGCCAATAACATTTTTATACCTATAACTCCTAATTAATCTATGTCATTATTTAATCTATCTAACATAGCAGAAAGTTCATTTAGCAATTTTGCGAAAGTACTTCTTCCCATAGGAATAATTCTAGTAATACTATTTATGATTAAATGGTTTC
>Ga0233437_1006172_pt1 | contig 12451 bp, 8 predicted proteins | sample SI_122_August201_FD_182714 | JGI IMG/M metagenome (GOLD analysis project Ga0233437, IMG submission 182714) | Seawater microbial communities from Saanich Inlet, British Columbia, Canada - SI_122_August2016_200_MG | ecosystem: Environmental > Aquatic > Marine > Inlet | place: Canada: British... | reverse complement strand
CTTGAGGATCAAGATATTGAGGAAGGGTAATCCCTGACCACTCTTCAGTATATCTTTTGATACAATGCACCATCTGACTAGATTCAGGCAAGTTTAATTCCTAATCTGGGGGTAAACCTGAGTACTAGATCCAAGTATAAATGTCATTCCTGTGGATACTCCGCACAGGTTTGGGACGAGCCCGATAAAGCACCAATTGCTACGGTGGACACTAGGCATTGCCTGGGCTGCAAATCCCTGGTCGAAGTCCCTATCGAGTTTCATGGTGGTGGTCTTATCGGAGACTCAGATGTTGTACCTAGCTTTCTAAATCGATGTCCTGATTGTAATTCTACCAATGTTCAAGCCTGGGAGGTTGGTAAGGGTTGTCCGAGGTGTGGTGAGCATATGGTCATGAATTCGGGACAGAGATGACAAAATAGTACCTAGAGTAAAGAATATCATCCTTGGAGGACGAAAAAATGAGTGTATTTATAGCTGCCATTGGGGATTATGATATCCACCATGACAGGTTGTTTGACTCTGTTCAAAAGGATTATTCGACTTCCATTAGACTATACGACTATACTTTACTAATCAAGACAGACCAATCAGCGGATGACATAGCCTGTGTTTTTCTGGATATGTGGAGGGAGCAAAGGGATTCCAGTTTCGAAAAACTCCGACTTTTGGTGACTGAAGTAATTCCTGGAATCTCAATACTACCCTCGCCAACAGAAGAAGATATGGCTGCCTACCAATACATTATTGGTGAGTTAAGTCCTTAGGAAGCACTGAAGCTTAAATATGTCAATACAGGATATTTCCATATGACACTATCACTAGAAAACGTTTCGATCTCAAGCTGGCCATTCCATATCAAAGGTATCGCTTATGGACAGGGGAACCGTCTTCAACTTGAAGTCCTTTACTCGGAGCATGATCGAACTCCAAGTCCTACGCAGCTCAGATCTTCTTGGAAAGCAAGACAAAATCATCGTGGAGTCCCGTTACTAATAGTAGTGCTCCACAATAAACTAGCTTATCTGTGCGGTCCCACTGGTGAGGATCCGACTGTCTATGAAGAACTGGATCCAGGCCAAATTGAACGGATTTGTCTTGAAGCACTTGAACAGCCTAATCGTCAAGCTGCCTTGCGCGCATTAAGGGATAGTCTTGGGGCCTTAGAGGAAGAAGGTCTGCCTGGACTTCGTAACGAAGGGTTTCTGGCAACTCATGAGCTGCTACAGGGAGTTCCTACCCGAACTGACTGGGTGTCCTCAGCCACGAAATCAAAATCAATTTTACATCAGCGAGGCAATACCTTTCTTCAAGCGCTTGGTTACACTGTGGAACGCCTCGATAATGTTACTGCGATTCTAAAAATTGGCGAGCTTAAAACTGCTGTTGCTCTTGTTCTTAATGAACATGAATCACCTGAAACAGGTTCACAGCGTATTCCCGGTACACTATCACCTGTATCATATGCTCTGTCCCGAGCCGATGAGGAAAATTTGGATTGGGTTATGCTACTGAATGGACCGAAAATTCGTCTATATCCAGTTAAGATGGGGGTTGGTGTAGGTCGTAGAGGCAGGACTGAAACATATGTAGAATGCCACACTGGACTAATTCCAGATGATCAATCTGCATATCTTTGGCTACTGTTTTCCGCAGAAGCTCTCACAGAAGGTGGAAGTCTGGACTCTATTATGGCCGATTCAAGTGACTATGCTGGTGATCTGGCAAGTGAACTTAGAGAACGTATCTATGATCAAGTCATACCTAGACTAGCAGAGGGCCTTGCAGATGCTCGTGGAATCAAGAAGCCTACCGCTGATGATTTAAATGTTACGTACCAAATGGCAATGACGGTACTTTTTCGATTGCTATTTATTGCATATGGTGAGGACAAGGATTTGTTGCCATATCGGTTCAATGGTTTGTATCAAAAAAGATCGCTTAAGGCAAAAGCAAAGGATCTATTAAAGTTATGGAATCAGGGCGAAGGATTTGGAGATGGTGAAGCCTGGTGGTCAGAGATAAAGGCTATTTTTCATGCAATAGATAAGGGCAACTCCTCTTGGGGGGTGCCCGCCTACAATGGTGGCCTATTTTCGAAAGATCCGTATGAATCGCCGATTGGTGCTGAAATTGAACGAGTTACACTTCCAGATAATATGTTTGGTCCAGCATTACAATATTTGCTTTTAGTACCGACAAATGAAGGGGTTCATGGAGTAGTTGATTTTCGCTCACTGAGTGTTAGAGAATTTGGAACTATTTATGAAGGCTTACTTGAGTCAGAATTATCCGTAGCGGAGACAGATCTTTCTACAGAAAAGAGAGGGAAGAATAAGGGGGCATACAAGCCTGCTATAGCTGGCGCAGAGGTCGCTGTTACCAAGGGTACCATTTATCTCCACAACTCCTCTGGTGCACGTAAATCTACAGGCTCATATTACACGAAGCACTTTGCTGTGGAGCACCTCTTAGATCGTTCTTTAGAACCAGCATTAGCAGAACATTTCAAGAGACTTGATGCTCTTGAAGATTTGGAAGCAGCTGAATCATTTTTTGATTTTCGGACGGCAGATATTGCCATGGGGTCTGGTCATTTTTTAGTGGCAGCAATCGATCGAATAGAGGCAAAATTTTCAAGCTATCTTTCAAGACGACCTCTTCCCCTGATTGTACAAGAATTTGATCACCTCCGTAAGGCAGCCCATGAAGCACTTGGAGATGCTGCTGATTCCTACCCGGAGTTTGAGGACAATGCACTCCTCAGAAGATTAATCGCACGACGATGTATCTATGGAGTAGATATTAACGAAGTAGCCGTGCAACTAGCAAGGTTAGCGATTTGGGTTCATACCTTTGTGCCTGGACTTCCATTATCTCTGTTGGACAGGAATTTAGTTCATGGTAATTCCCTGATTGGAGTTGGGTTGCTGATTGAAATCGAAGATAAAGTGCGTGAAGAAGGACTAGCTCTCTTTCAGGTGAAGGCAGCGGATCTTATTGGTGACGCGAGTGCGGCACTTAAGCGACTGGGGCAATTAGCAGATGCAACACCGGAAGAGCTTAAGGAAGCGAGGCAGGCTTGGGTCGATGCAGATAAAGCAACATCGCCAGCAAGGGCAATGTGTGATATCCTCACCGCAGCAAGAATTGAAGGGATTGATATTCCGCTCAATTTCACAAGATGGGAAAAATGGAAGCATCAAGTCGTAGGTGGAAAGGAGCATGTGCATGCCATGCAAGTATTGCAAGGTGTGAATCAGCTTCATTTTCCTGTGGTTTTCCCAGAAGTTTTCTTAAGGGATCGCTCAGGATTTGATGTTATGCTAGGAAATCCACCTTGGGAAGAAGCAAGGGTTGAAGAAAAGGGTTTTTGGGCACGTCATTTCCCTGGCTTGCGTGGTTATTCTCAGCGAGTACGGAAACAAAAAACAGAGGAATTGATTAAAATTCGTCCGGATCTAGTGAAAAAGTATAATGAGGAAATTCGACAAGCATCTATGACAAGAAGTGCCTTGTTAGCTGGTGGTTTTCCGGGGATGGGAACTAGTGATCCAGATATGTACAAAGCCTTCTTATGGAGGTTTTGGAAACTTGTTGTCCGAGAGGGTGGTCAAATTGGTGTAGTTGTGCCTAGAAGTGCCTTAGCTGCAAAAGGTTCCGAACTGTTTAGAAAGATGGTGTTCAAAAATGCTATTGAGATACACGCAACCACCCTTCAAAATTCAAGTCGGTGGGTTTTTGATATGGAGCCTAGATACACGGTGGCTCTAGTTACAATAAAATCTGATGCGAATAAAAACACAAGCGTGTATTTGAGGGGTCCATACAATAGTTATGATAATTACATTCAAGGTCTCCATTTAGAATCAGCATTATTCACTGGAGATGAGATACTAAAATGGAACGATTCGGCAGCCCTCCCTTTATTGCCAGATCATACGTCCATTGAGGTCTTTCGACAATTAAGAAATTCTCCGAGGTTGGACTCAAGAGAGCCTATTGAGTGGTATTTTAGGCCTTATGGTGAATTACATTCAGGCAGTGCTCAATCACTAATGGATCTAGAATCAGAAGAATGCCCAAAGGGGTATTGGCCAGTTTATAAAGGTGCATCATTTGATCTCTGGAGTGCAGACACAGGTAAGTATTATGGTTGGGCGGATCCTGATATTGTCACACCAGTCTTACAAGATCGAAGGATCAGAGGAAATTCAAGTACCAAGTCAGTGTACTCAGAGTGTAACCACCGGTGGTGTAAGGATATAAATACTCTTCCGTGCTATCATCCTAGGATTGCATTTCGTGATGTTACCAATCGTACAAATCGAAGAACGGTGATCTGTGCATTAGTACCGCCAAATGTCTTTTTAACTGACAAGGCACCATATTTTTTGCAGATCAAGGGGGATGTGAGGGACTCAATATATTTGCTCGGTATTTCATCTTCACTCTGTTTGGATTGGTATGCGAGGAGATATGTAGAGACTGGAGTCAAATTTTATCTGATAAATTCATTCCCGTATCCAAAGCCCGCATCAATAAATCCTCTGCGAAAGAGGGTGATTAAAATTTCTGCCAGACTCGCTTGTCAAGATGATCGTTTTCGTGAGGTAGCAAATGAAGTTGGCACTGAGATAGGACCTCTTAATGATCAACAGAAGGAAGACTTAATTCATGAATTGGATGCAGTAGTTGCACACCTTTATGGATTGAGCGAAAACAATCTAGTGCACCTCTTTAAAACCTTCCATAATGGTTGGGATTATCAGGACCGCCTTAATGCCACCCTCAAACATTTTGATTACTGGAGCAATAAGTTATGACAGGTCCTCGTGTAGTAGACAACCGGAGAGGTAATACCTATAGTCGATCAATCAAATCTCACCTAAAAGCTCTCAGACAAAAAGGTGAATCACCTGATGAGCTTTGTATAGCCACGGGATATTTCAATGCAGCTGGTTGGATGCAGGTCGCTAAGGAAACTGAACGGATTCCAAAAGTTAGGTTACTTATTGGAGCAGAACCTACTCCTCATGCGGAAATGATTCCAAGAAACCCGGGAGAGGCGAGGGAACCGGAACGAACAAGGGAACAAGTTAAGAATACGCTAGAAACTCAAGTGAAAGATCTAATAAAAGAGCGTGATACTGGCTTTGATTTTCATCCTGAGGGATTGGGTAGACTCAAACGCCTCCTTGAATTTTTTAGTTCGGACAAGGTTGAAGTCCGCCGATACCAGGAAAAATTCTTTCACGCAAAAGCCTGGATTATTAAGGGACAAGAAAGGGGAGTATTAGCTGGGTCCTCCAATCTTACGGCTGCAGGTATGTTGCACAATCTGGAACTAAATTTGGGAGAATATGAAGATCCCATACTTACAGAGGTTGAAAACTGGTTTGAAGAGGTATGGGAGGAGGCGGAGCCCTTTGATCTTGCTGCGCTATACGAGGAGCTCTTCAAGGAGTTTTCCCCATGGTTCATCTATTTACGTGTGCTATGGGAGCTCTATGGAGATGAAGTTCACCAAGAAGAGGAAGACACTGGGCTACTGACTCTAACTCGTTTCCAAAAACATGGAGTCTGGCGAGCAAAACATGTTTTAGATGAACTGGGAGGTGTCATAATAGCAGATGGTGTAGGCCTGGGAAAAACCTTCGTTGCTGGTGGTATTATGGAAGAGTACAGGGACAGACGGCAACGAATTTTGCTTATCCGACCCGCGGCACTGGAGGGAACTTGGGATAAATTTTTAAGCAAAAATTTCTTAGGCGATGTAGAATCAATAAGTTATGAGAAATTGGCTAGTGACTTTCAGTTTGAGGGCGAACAACACCATCTCAAGAGGCCGATTGATGAATATCAGTTGATCGTAATTGATGAGGCACATAATTATCGAAATCCAGATGCTAGGACACGTGCAGGTGTGCTTCGTTCCTTCATGCGTGGACCCAAGCGGGATCTTGCACTACTCACGGCTACCCCAGTCAACAACAGTCTCTATGATTTGTACCATTTAATTTCATTTTTCGTTAAACAGGATTCCCGGTTAATAGATAAGGGAATTGCTTCCATAAAAGCATTGTTTGATGAGGCGAACCGAATTGAACCAGGTGAACTTCATCCAGATAAACTTTATCCTTTGGTAGATGCTACAACTGTAAAACGAACAAGACAGTTTATAAAGAAACACTATCAAGATGACAAAATTCCAAATGCTGATGGAGTGTTTGTACCAATCACCTTCCCCAAACCAATTGCTAAGAGCGTATTCTATAATCTCGATGAACTCTTACCAGGATTCTTTGCACGCTTCGCTGATGCAATCATGCCTGATGAGGGCGATCCAAAGCTCACTATGGGCAGGTATCAAGTGCACAAATATTTATTAGTGCCAGATCCTGATAATCCGACTAAAGAGCTTCCCTTAGTTGGTTTGTTGCGATCAGGACTTCTAAAACGTTTTGAATCCTCAGCACATGCTTTTGCTAATACTTGTGAGAAAATGGCAGCTCAACATGTTAGGTTTTTGGAAGTTCTAGAACAAGGTCATGTCATTCAAAAAGATTTTTTCAAGGATTGGGGTGCTGCAGAGGACATGGATGAGGAGCAACTCAATGAAATCCTAAACGACGGAGGATATCTGGAAGATGCAAAGTTTTATGATGAGGAATCCTTGAAGAACGATGTGCAAAATGACCTTAACTTACTTAACGAATTCGCAGCAGAGGCTCGTTTTGTAAAGCCTGAAAATGACCCAAAATTGAAGGCTATTGTGTTCGAGATTGTCAATATCCTTGAGGAAGCTCAGGCGAATGGGAATACAGCTGAGCAGGTGAAAAACAACCGAAAAGTCCTCATATTCTCCTACTATAAGGACACAGCACTCTGGATTCTGGACTATTTGAAGATAGTGCTAAATAGCGATCCACGGTTAGCGGAATATAAGGATAGAATGGTTGCAACCTGCGGAACACCGAATGGTGTAGATGTGCTTGATTCTGATATTGCATCTTGGGGGTTTGCTCCTGAAACCGCTGCACCGGATACATACAGATCCGGCGATAAATATGATATTCTTATTGCTACTGATGTTTTAGCTGAGGGTGTTAACCTGCAGCAGTGTCGAAATATAATCAACTACGATTTACCATGGAATCCAATGAGGTTGATTCAACGACATGGACGAATTGACCGCCTGCTCAGTAACCACAAGCGAGTATTTTTAAGAACATTTTTTCCTGATGCGGTTTTAGATAAACTACTGCAGCTTGAAACAAGAGTTCGTCAAAAGCTAGCACTTGCTGCCGCTTCAGTGGGAGTCGCCAGCACACCAATACAAGGTGGTGCCGAAAGAAATTTGACATTCTCAGAAACACGGGATGAAATTGAATCGCTGGCAAGGGAGGAATCAGACCTCTATGAGCGTGGAGGTAGTGAATCAGCTGCACAAACGGGAGAGGAATACCGACAGGAACTTCGTAAGGCATTTGAAGCCGGTCTCCATGAAACTATAGCAACCATACCCTGGAAGGCCGGTTCTGGGATGGTTAAGGGCTCAAAATCAGGACACTTCTTCTGTGCTAAAGTGGGCGATAAAACATATTTAAGATTCGTACCAGAAACAGTAACTGATCCCGAGAATGTGATTAATGAGCTTGGGACTTGTCTTCGACTTATCGAATGTGAAGAATCGACAGAAAGGGTTTTTGACGATCGAGACATGGATAGTACTTTTTCAGCCTGGTCTTTAGCTCGTGAGAGCATTTGGAATCAGTGGGATTATTTTACAGATCCCATAAATCTACAGCCCCGAGTAAGAAAATTAAATCGTGAGGTAGATGAATTTCTACTGGATAACCCCCTTGTAGGAGAGGACCCGAAAGCGCTCGAGAGAGTATCTGACACCCTAATGAGCCCATGGCCCATGCGTGAGGAAAATAAACTAAGAGAAGTCTGGAAAGTTGAGCATAAATCTAACCAGGAAAAAGCCAGTAAATTGATTGAGGCTGTTCGTGTGACAGGTATTGAACCATTTGAACAACCTGAACGTTTTCCAAAAATAGACCTTGAAGAAGTAAGATTGGTGTGCTGGCTTAGGATCCAGGCCTCCTAAAGGTTGTACCCCCTCAAGGCAACTCAGAGCAGCATGATTTTGTAGAAGAACCTTTTGGGTTATCCTGCAAGCAAATAAGGATATAAAAATGAACCCAAAATAAAATGTAGAAAAGCATGGTAAAGATATACATAGAAACACCCGCCGGAAATATTCATCACAGTATCTTTGAGGAGGATTTAAAATGTCATATTTTCAAGAGAGTCTAGCCCGACCAATTACCTACTACCACAAGAAGTGTGGGCAAATTCTCCGTCGGACGATGGCTTCTTTTGATCTCTCACAACTTGCTCTCACCGATACAGACCCGGAATCATTCGCTTCTAATTATCCAGACTTGTTCGATGATGAGCGCACAACTAAGCAGAATTTCGACCGAATGCAGACAGTGCTTATCAAATCACATTTCTTACTTCTAAAAGTGGAATTGGAGCTTTTTCTTCATTTGCTTGGGTTGGAGTGTTGGCGAGTTGCGCTATTAGAAGTACGCGCAGGAAAAGCAAGGTATCCCAAAAAGGTTTTTAAGAACCTTGTGAGTCCAACACCCCAGGAACTACTTGAGCATAACGACAACTTAGAGGCACTGTGTGCAACAGCTGTGCCCCAGCACGGGCTTACCAAAATCACTGACAGTATGAAATTAGTAGATACTGATTTACTGAGTATTTTAAATTCCCAGAAAAATAATAATACAGTTTGGTCCCAAGTATTCACTGCATTTCATGTGCGGCACCTAATTGAACATAGAAATGGATATATTGACGAAGAGTTTCGTTCAATTGTGGCCGTTACTTGGCCAAAGTCAAGTTGGGGCGATAGATTAGCCGACCTTGAGAAGAGAAAAGAAGTCACCATTGCCGAGTCGGATTTGAGAGCCACTGCAAAACAGATGAATAGATTTCTTGAGGTATTAGAGGATCTTTGCATTCAGCTCAAGGAACGTCGCGACATATTGCAGAAATAGAAGTTTATTTAGCTAAAAGGAAACGTGCTTCTGTAAACAATGATGCTGAAAAATCTACGAATTTTAAAGCACTTGACCATTTTTTGCGAAAAGGTTTTTGCTTTTATTAATGTATAATTTAGCCACACAAACAGAACGTAAGATAATGGGGGATTGCAGTGACTCACCAACTCCATGAAAATATGATTTATGAAGGCAAGGATGTGTCCATGTTTTCCTTCCCAGGCTTTCCAGAGGAGCATCCACGGATTATCGAGTTAACCGACAAACAGATCTGGGCAAAGGGTGAAGCTCGAAGAGTGTCCTCAGCCTGTTGGCGGGGCTATATCGGATCGTGGGAAATCAAAGATGGTAAGCTTTATCTACTCAAGCTGGAACGTGATTACGAACTGGAGGGTAATGAGCCTTTATTTGCAGATTGGGTAAGCGAGGAATTACGTATAATTGTTGAGCCAAGCTTTGAAGGCTTACGGGCAGGACCTGGGGGCGAAAAAATCATTCTGGTCAAGATGAAAAACGGTATCGTTCAGGAGCGTGAAATACTCAAACCCGGGAAGAGAGTGCACGCATGAATCTGCATTCGTTTAATCCCGGCACATTTTTCTCCGGAAATATAGCAAAGCCACAAGGACAAGCTTGTGGGTGTTGTAAAATCTACGTTCACTCCAGAGCTTCAGTTTACCCCTATTCCCCCAATATAACCCCCTGAGAAAATTGACAGTAAAGCGAAGAGGTGTTATGGATAATTTTATATATGATATCATAGGCGATAGGCTCTATTTAATACCGAAAGATGAATATAGCACTGTTATGCGATGCTGGCAGATTATGGCCGATGCAATTGAGAGGAAACTATCTTTCAAGGATACAGCTAAACTCGTAGAAGATTTAGATTACAACCTTTACCAATATTTAGCAAGTATAGCTGAGGATGCGGATCTCGAACCGGAAGAACAAATTTTTCAAATCTCAGTCGAGTACAATCAGGAAACGGACTTCGCTAACGTAAATAGGATTATGCTCGAAAGCCTCCCTGAAGACTTAGTGAATAAGTTTGTAGGAGCAGAGATGGGCGCATGGGAGGAGTTGGCAGTCATTGATGCTAGCCGAGAAACTGAGATTTTAGATTATTGTAAGCAAATAGGGTACACTGTCGAAAAAGTGCCCGGATCAATACATGAGATCACATGGCCCGCCTTCATAGAATCCTAGGGCCAATGTATTTACTTAAAATTACATAATAGAGATTGAACTCGCTAGTTAGTAATGTTAGGTTAGGCGTGTCGTCATTTAACTCAATTGCCGCGACGTAAAAGAAGGAGCTAAACTGGGAGCAAGGTGACACCTCTCAGGGTGTCATTTTTTGTTTCTGGAGGTCTTGATAACAGAAACAGTGGCGATTTGCGAGGATTGCAACCACTCAAAACATGTGCTAAACCCTCAAGGTGACTTACGCCCTTGAGACATGTTATCTTGCAGATCTCTACACAAGTGGAGGAAAATATTATGCCTCATTTACAATGGGTTCATAATTGTTCAGCGAGAGATGGATCAAAAATATGGTTAGGCGAGGAATTTTGCCGAAGTTGTGGAAAGCAAGGCGTGCGCGCTGGAATGGGACTTACAGGCATAGAGTCTCAAGGGGATTTTCAACGCTTAACCGGACTGCCAAGTATTGGTCCACACATGCCTAAGCTACCTACGTATTGTTTGTCATGCCCCGCCTGTGAGGGGACCGGGATTCGAGTCATCGTACAACACAGTCGCTGGGTCTCATGCAAAAGCTGTCAGGGAACAGGATCCATTATTTCCGTTGACGAAAAAAGATTTATTGAAATCCAAAAACAAGCTTGGGCAATTTTTGATGCCTGGAGTCTTGAGCGAGGCGGTAATTCAGCAAAAAGAAGAATTATTGAACGACAACAGGGTCGTTCCTACAAAGGTATTTATCAGAGAGATCACTATGCTCCAAAACGATCCAAAAGGACACTTAGATATTTTGCTAAAATGAATAGACTAATGTCTCTGGTGGTAGATCCTGATTGTAGTGAAGAGATCCTAGTGGAGTGGGAACAACTGGCGAGTCCAAAAAATGAAAGCAGACTTATAGACAGGAGTGATAGATGAAAACATCACAGGAATTTGAAATCAAAGTTGACGGAACAAAAGTACTCGGTGAGATTACCTATAGATCAGAAGCTGATATTGTTATCAGGATCACAGAACCTTTCGCGGGACTAACGCATGGAAGTCATATTCCCTATTTCTCAAGACCTGTAAACTCCTTTCTGACCGAATATGGTGACAAGATGGCAGAGAATCTGCTCAAGTATCTGTATGAGCTTGGTTTTTATATAAAGGAAAATGGTTCGTTTATAAGGGTACAATTGGCCATCCATTTCCCAAAGGAGGACTACTCAGGTCTGAGGACTCGTGATCGATTCTTTGGCAGTACATTCCCTTTCGTCGTTCCTATGGATCTTAGAGAAGAAATATTTGAAATAATTCAAGCAATTGGTCCATTGCATGTAGGTGAGGCGCATACACCTGATTATATACCAATTCGAAAACTTAAACCGTCTTATACCCCTGAAGACAGAGAGTCCCAGAGAAAGGTAGTTAAAGATGTGCTAGTGAAGCTCAATACTGAACTGGGTATATACTTTGATATCTGGAAACAGGTTGGTGGAGGTACTACAGGGTATGCCATTGACGCTGTAAAACGGTTGGTTAAAGATGCAGATAAACTGTTCAGAACGAAATGTTGAGGGGTCGAAATTGGCTCCGACAACCATTCTTCATATCCCGCACAGTTCAACACATATTCCCCAGGAAGAGCGTGATGGAATTCATTTGTCAGATGAAGCTCTCAAAGTTGAGTTATTAAGGATGACCGATTGGTATACAGACGAACTATTTAAAGTATCGGATGATATAGCGATAACGGTTGTTTTCCCAGTCAGTCGCCTCGTTGTGGACCCCGAGCGTTTTGAGGACGACGCCCAGGAGACGAGTTCCAGGTGGGGAATGGGAGTGATCTACACCTGGACATCCCAGGGACACTGGCTGAGGGACAAACCTACACCCCAGGAGCGGAGGCGGCTCCTGGCCTCCTATTACCGACCCCACCATGCGCAGCTCGCTGCACGTGTCAAGAACAGCCTCAAACGCCATAATATAGCGTTGGTGGTTGACTGCCACTCCTTTCCATCCATGCCCCAACCGTATGAAGAGAATCAGAATGCGATAAGACCTGATATTTGTATTGGGACAGATGACTTTCACACACCCAACTGGATCTTAAAGCAACTGCTAGAGGCTTTGGAGGCGGAAGGATTTGTCTGTGAACTTAATTCTCCCTTTAGCGGAGC
>Ga0233437_1006171_pt1 | contig 12452 bp, 11 predicted proteins | sample SI_122_August201_FD_182714 | JGI IMG/M metagenome (GOLD analysis project Ga0233437, IMG submission 182714) | Seawater microbial communities from Saanich Inlet, British Columbia, Canada - SI_122_August2016_200_MG | ecosystem: Environmental > Aquatic > Marine > Inlet | place: Canada: British... | reverse complement strand
TAATACCCTTTTCAAAAATATTCTGGCGCAAAAATATTCACTCCCTGTCTTTTTCCACACTAGTATAATACCACACATTTATCTGAGATAGTGTGCGGACCTTTATATCCAGCCATATCTCTTTATAGTTACACCATATATCTGATGAGTTTGCCTTTCACTGTATCCAAACTCTATACAAATATCTTCTAGATCATTTTTAAGTTTAATTGCAATTAATAAAAATATAACTAATGAAATTGATAGTAGTGAAGTGCCAACTAGTATGTAGGGTTCTGGTGCAAAGAATTTTTTGCACACAATATGATGTGCAATATTCTGGTCATACAAAATACTGTATGTTGTAATTAATAAATCCATACGCACCAGATCCAAAAAAGTGCTCGATATTCATTTGGTTTTATATTTCTATTGAAGTCCTTATATCAAGGCATATATGTCCTGCTGCTACTACATTATACTCTATACTCATATCCAATCTCCATTAGAGCTTTATATCAAAAGCAAGTTCGAATTCTTCATTGTACTTCTTAACACCTGAAGCTGATTTTAAAATCACATTTGCATATGGCGTAAAATCCGCAGTACGTATAAAGAAATCAGCCGCACATGCTTGAACAAAAAAGTCATTAAATGGTAAAAGGGTCTTCATTTGAGCTACAAATATACTATTAATTTCATCAAATAGATTACCACTCATTTTTTTTGTTTCCTCAGCCAAAATTATCTCCTCAACAATAACTTCATTTAAAACTGATTTTAGTATCTGCATGAATGTCGGAAGATTCTCAATAATCGCTAAATCAATTTTTTTTGCTTTCTTCGGCACAGGAAATCCTGCATCACATATTACAAATGTATCTAAATGACCAAGCCCTGTAAGTTCTGCCATGAGCTCCTTATTTAAAATACCACCTTTTTTCAACTTTCCACTCCTTTTATAATAATTTTATCATATTCGTTTCTATAACTAGACCAACGTTATTTATTGTATTAAAACTCTATTACCACTTTAATAACGGTCTCTTTCTCATTAATTGCACATTCAAATGCTTCTTGTGTTTCTTCAAAAGGAAATACTTTGCTGATCATATCTTTAACTTTTATTTTTCCGCTGGATACTGCACTAATTGCCATAGGATAAATGTTTACATATCTAAATACCGAAATTATATCCACTTCCTTATTATTCGCTTCTATAAATCGAAACGGTGTCTCACCATATACATTTCCGACCATGATTATTTTCCCACCAGTCGCTGCATAATCAATGGTTGATGCTGCTGTAATTCTGCTTCCAGCTGTTTCGAACACAAAGTCCATTCCGCAACCATCTGTTATTTTCAATACTTCATCTTTTGTATTTTTTTCCTTTGCATTGATTACAGTTGTTGCACCCATTTTTAGTGCATTTTGTAGTCTATTTTCAAATAAATCTGCAACAACAATATCATCAACACCCATAGTTTTTAAAGCAGCTATTGTCATCAAACCAATACAACCTGCACCTAAAATCATTGCTGTTTTGCCGGGTTTGGCATTCGCTCTGTTTGCAGCATACATCCCGACAGATAGCGGTTCTATCAATGCGCCTTCTTTAGTATCCATATTGTCAGGCAGCTTAAAAACCATGTTTGCTGGGTGGGACACAAACTTTGAAAGAGCACCTCTATTAAATGGAGGCGCGGCCATAAAGTCCATCTCCTTGCAAAGATTATATCTGCCTTCTAAGCAATAGTTGCATCGACCACATCCGCTCCCGGGTTCAATTGCAATACTATCCCCATTACTCAAATGTTTAACATTCTTGCCAGTTTCAACAACAACCCCGCCGCACTCATGCCCAAGTACTATTGGAAGAATCGGCGGAATAATCAAGCCACCATATGTTGGATCCTCAAAAAAATGTGCGTCAGATCCACAAATGGCAACATGCTTGATTTGTATAAGCACATCATTGTCTCCAACTATCGGCATATCAGTATCCTTAAACTCAAAACGATTCGCCTCAACTAAAAAAGCCGTCTTGTTCTTCATTTTTGCTCTACCTCCTATTCTTCATTTGGATGAATACAGACTTTAATCACTTCTCTATTATTAACGTTTTCGTCTAATGCCATATAGTAATTATCAAGGCTATATTCATGTGTAATCAGTATATCTCCGTTTACCCGTCCATCCGATAAAGCTTCAACACAGCGCCCGAAATTATGTGATTGGCAAAAAGATGCCGTATATGTTAGTTCATTATTAAACATCAGCATCGGGTCCATTTTCACCAATTCTCTGCTATGCACCAATGCATATTGCACCAGCTTCCCACCTTTTTTCAACATCTTCATTGCATGCTCAACCATCTGAACACTCCCTGTCGCATCAACGATAACATCAATTCCTATTGGAAAAATTTCTTTCATTTTTTTCTCATGAACAGTGTAATCATTTCTATCCATTAATACAGTCTTGATTCCACATTGCTCTGCAATATCCAATTTACTTTGTGTTCCCGCGATAATAACAACATCAGCAGCCCCTGAGTGTTTTAACAATTGCGCCAGAATAAGCCCGTTTGGTCCTGCACCTAAAACTGCAACGGCATCACCATATTTAATATTGCAAATATCTGTTGCGTGTAAACAACAGGCAATTGGTTCACCAAGACTCGCTGCATTAAAGGATACATGATCGGGTATCGCAAACACCTTTTCTTTTTTTACTCTCACATATTCAGCCATACCGCCATCAATGTTATGACCTAATGATCCAAACACTGGACAGTAATTAGATTCTTCTTTGCGGCAGTAATAACAATTTCCACAGTATTCTGTATTATCTGCACATACTCTATCGTCTTTTTTAAACACAGTTACATTCTTGCCAACTTCTTCAACATAACCCGAAAATTCATGTCCTGGAATTACTGGATATACTGCCAAGTCAGTTCCAACTCCTTCCTGATCGTGTGCGTGTTCAACTCCCTTGCATATGCACGCTGACATAACACGAATAATTATCTCATTATCACCACATGAAGGATAAGGAACATTTCGAATACCTGAATATTGCCTGCCCGGCTTATCATATACTAAGGCTTTCATCATTTTCATTAGTCTAACTCCTTCTGATCAATATATTATGCATATTAATTAACCATAACTCTGTTATTTTTATGCTTTTTTTGGTATAATTATATTAAACCTGTTCGTTCGCTAAAAGCGATCAACATTAGGGGGGCATGGCTGGTACAATGCATCTTATACCAACCATGCCCTAATGCAAACCTGTTGACCTCTAACTTAAGAATACTATTTGTAATCAGCAACCATATCTGGTGTAATCAACACAAATGGAACATCATACAATTCATCAACTTCTTCTCCGTTTGCAAGTTTAATTGCAACATCAATAGTTGTTTCAGCAATCGCAACGGCATCTTGAAGTACTGTTGCGCTCAATCCACCTGCTTCAACAGATTCTAACGCTGCTGGAATTGCATCAATACCAATAACCGGTATTGTATCGTCTAAACCAGCTTCAACAAGCGCATCATACGCTCCAAGCGCCATTTCATCATTATGAGCAACAACCGCTTTTATATCGTCACCCAGTTGTAGCCAGTTTTCCATTGTATCCATGGCTAAAGCACGGTTCCAATCTGCTGGTTGAGTATACAAAACGTTGATGTCTGGGTATTTTTCAAGAACACTGTAAATACCTTCATTTCTTAAAATAGCTGCTGAGATTCCAGGAGGTCCCTCAACAATAACAATGTCTCCTTCTCCGCCAATTAGTTCTGCAATATAAGTCATTTCTATTTGTCCAGCACTAACATCATTTGAACCAACATAAGTCGGAACTAACGTTTGATCAGCAATTTGTGCCTTTGATGTAAATACTGGAACACCAGCATCTAGACATACTTGAACAGCTGCTTGTGAACCCTCAGCATCATAAGGGAGTACAATCACACAATCTACTCCTTGTGCCACAAAGTTTTCACATTGAGATACTTGATTATCTACAGAACCAGCACCATCAACTTGCAAAAATTCGACATTTGGGAAATTTTCTTCTACATAAGCAATTGCTGCATCACCATAAACTGCATTATGTTCGTTTGCTAAATTTCCGTTTGTTAAACCAATAACAATTTTTTCATCTTCTACTGGCTTAGGTGCTTCTTCTGTTGTTTCTGCTACAGCTTCGGAATCTGTTTTTTCCATTGCTGCTTCAGGCTGACCACATGCCACAACCATAGCCATGACCAACATTACAACAAGAAGTACTACTAACAATTTTTTCATTCTTTCTATCCTCCTTTTTATTTGCCTTTTTGGCAATTTCCCATATTTTTAAGCGAATTATTAAACGCCCTTTTTTCGGTCTGATAAAACAGCTACTAAAATAATGACACCCTTAATTACCTGTTGATAATATGACGACACGTTCAGCAAATCTAATCCATTAGTCATAACCCCAATTATCAGCATACCTATAACGGTCCCAAATATGCTTCCAACTCCACCGGAAAGACTTGTCCCACCTATCGCAACCGCTGTTATTGCGTCAAGTTCATACCCTAAGCCGCCAGCAGGTTGTCCCGTTCGAATTCTTGCCGATAGCACAATAGCAGCTATTGCACTTGTTAATCCGGAAATCACATAACAAGTAAATTTCACCTTTGCTGCACTAATCCCTGAAACAATTGCGGCATTTTCATTGCCTCCAACGGCATATACATGTCTTCCAAACTTTGAAAATCTTAATAAAAATATACCAATTAATATGACTGTTACAAAAATAATTACTGGTACGGGTAATCCTCCAACAGATCCTTTACCAATGAACGAATACGTTTCTTTGACATTGATAATGTTTCGACCACCTGAATATACCATTGCAAAACCACGTGCAATTGTCATGGTTGCTAATGTTGCAATGAAAGGTGGAACATTCATTTTTGCTACAAAAAAACCAGTAAAAACACCAAAGACTAATCCCACTAACAATCCAATAACGATTGCCACAATAAGCGGGTAATTGGTTTCCTGGGTAGCAAAGCTTGTAGCGACAACAGAGGTGATTGCCACCAAAGAACCAACCGATAGATCAATTCCTCCTGTTATTATTACAAAAGTCATTCCAATGCTGATAATTCCTATTACTGATATCTGACGGAGCACGTTTATTAAGTTTTTTGATGTTAAAAAAACAGGTGATGAAAAAGATAAAAACACTACCAGAACTATGAATGCAATGTAAAGTGCATATTTACTAAATAATTTTTTAACAACTATTATGTTTGACTTTTTTTTCATTAAAATTTTCCTCCGTCTCCAATTGCGCATGCCATCAAGCTTTCTTGATTAAAATCTTCCCTGCTAAATTCACCCGCCAGCTTTCCACTACTGATAACTATCACTCTATCACTCATTCCAAGAAGTTCTGGCATTTCAGATGATATCATAATGACTGATTTTCCTTCCATAGCAAGCGAGTTAATAATCTTATATATTTCTGCTTTTGCCCCAACATCGATACCGCGAGTTGGTTCATCCATAATTAGAATATCTGGTGTCCCCATCAGCCACTTTGCTACAATAACTTTCTGTTGGTTTCCACCACTTAGGCTATTTACAATCGTTTCTCTTGAAGGAGTTTTAATTCTAAGAGCCTTTATTTGCTGATTAACAATCTTTTTCTCTTTTTTAAAGTCGATTATGAATTTACTAATACAAACAAGATCAGTGTACGTCATTGTAATATTTGTTCTAACCGATCCATGTAAATTCAGTCCATAGATCTTTCTGTCCTCGGAAACGAATGCAACTCCATTTTCGATTGCTTTTAAGGGATTACTTATCTTAATCTCTTTCCCGTGTAATTTGACAGTTCCTTTGTCAAGTTTTCTAAGCCCAAAAACCGCTTCCATAACCTCTGTACGACCCGCACCCATCAAACCAGATATCCCCAAAATCTCACCTCGTCGAACGCCGAAACTAATATCATCAAATTTTCCTTTAAGAGATAATCCTTCAACTTCAAGCGTGAATTCTCTATTATTAAAGTATTCTATTGAATGTGCTTCCTTAACAAACATGTCTTTTAGGTCTCTTCCAACCATAAGCTTTACTAATTCGCTCTTATTCATTTCTCTCGTAGGCTTTGATTCAATTAAACACCCATCACGCAAAACGGTGATGTGATCTGAAATTTTAAAAATCTCTTCTAGTCGATGAGAGATATATATAATTGATTTATTTTGCTTTCTTAATCGTCTAATTATTGAAAAGAGTAAGTCAACTTCTTTGTCTGGAATAGCTGATGTTGGCTCATCCATAATAATAATGTCGGCATTAAAACATGTAGCTTTTGCAATTGCAACCATCTGCATCTGTGCAACGCTTAAATCTCTAACCTTTAATTTTGCACTAATATTGATTTGCATCTCATCCAATATTTTTTGTGTTTTTTGAATTTGTTCTTTCTGTTTAACGATACCCAACCATGACGTCTCTTCTCTTCAAGCAAATATGTTTTGTTCAACAGTCATATCAAGCATCAAGTCCAGCTCTTGATGAATCATTGATATACCTTTTCCCATTGCTTCTGTCGGATTTTTTACTTTATATGGTTTATCCGATAAAAATATTTCTCCTTTATCTGGCAAAAGTATGCCAGCTAGAATTTTCATAATTGTTGACTTGCCCGCACCATTTTCGCCTACAATCGCATGTACTTGACCTCTTTTCACATGTAAAGAAACATTATCTAGAGCGACAACTCCAGGAAATTCTTTTCGACAATTCTTCATATGCAGTATGTAACCACTATCTTGTTTCATCTATTTTTCGTCTCCTATCTATAAACGTCATTTCCTATTCAAAACTACACCACGATATTTTTATTATCCATTAATATATACACTCAATTATCAAGCATTATGTAAACGTTTACATTTAATTCTTTAAAAACTCTATCATTCTTAATAACAACTATTACGTTTTCTTCTGTGAAATGCCGCTACATGATTTTCCTAATTCAAGTTTACAGTGAATAATTTTATGTTTGCTTTTTGGATTTCCTTTTCCCAAAACCTGAATCATCGTCTCTGCTGCAACTCGTCCTAATTTATATGGGAATTGGTTAACCGTTGTTAATTCTGGATACATCTCGTTTGCCAATGATATACCACCAAACCCAATAACAGAAACATCTTCAGGAATTCTGTAACCACACTCATATATTGCTTTATAAACACCAATTGATATTTGATCACTTGCTACAAATATTGCTGTCGGTGGATAGTTTGTTTTTAATAGTTTTTGCACTCCTTCGTGTCCACCTCTTTCATATGGTTCTACCTTAACAATATACTCTTGCTTAATGGACAGATGGTTTTCTTTTAATGCCTTTTTATATCCAGCAAGTTTATACTCATATGTCGTAAAATTCTTGTTCCCGTTAATGATTGCAATACGTTCATGTCCAAGACCGATTAAATAGCTTACAGCATCATATGCTCCCTTTTCTTCATCATTTTGAACTGAATATATGCCTTCACCTTTTATTGAGTCGTTCAATGTTATTAAAGGAATCGATTTAGCAACTTCTAAAACATGTTGATTTTTGTCTATACCAAGAGGTCTCGTCCCTAGCAAAATTAATCCATCCACACGTCTTTCTATTAAAAGATTAATATGCTTTTTTTCTTTTTCAATGTCTCCATCTGTATTACACAGAAACAGGCCATAGTCACTTTCGCTAAACCTATCTTCTACACCTCGTATAACTGAGGGGTAATACATATTATTTATATCTTGAAGTATTATTCCAATTGTATTTGTACTCTTTATTATAAGTCCACGTGCTAGTCTATTGGGTGTATAGTTTATTTTTTTTATAACCTCTTGAACCTTTTCCCTTGTTTCGCTTTTAACCACCTTCGGATTATTTATCACCCTTGAAACAGTTGCCGTAGATACGTCAGCTAATCTAGCTATATCAGTAATTGTATTCGATCCATCAAATAATCCCATTATAGTGATTTTACCTCTTTTCTCTAAATGCAAACGCTTACATTTATTTGTAAACGTTTACATTCCTATATTTTATATATTCTACACTCACTTTCATAATCCTTTTTATTTTTAATATTATTTAAAAAAATTTCATTTCGCATCATTTTATATACGATTTTATACGAATAATAGTATATTATGGTGTTTCTTCACAAGTAAAGTGATAATTTCCTATGCATTCTAATATTCTCTTTAATCTTTTAATGAGCCCAAGCTATTAAGATATCCATAATTTTATCCTTTGTGATTAGTATTGTATACTACTATGATACCTCAGCATCTATTTTAAAATGCTAATATGAATTTATGAACAATCTAACTAAACTTTTTTCATATGCAAATCATTAAATTAAGAATCGTAATTTTCCTATACCTAATATAGGAAATACAAGATTTAAAATATCCACACCTGTTTAACTTTCTCTTAAAAAACTTAATTGATTAAAAAGCTAGTAGATAAGATTCTTGAAGGATACGCTGAGTAATTAATTGTATTTAGATGGATATTCAAGTTTTCTCTCGATTTTGGGAATTTTTTTCACAGATGATAGTTCGAACGGTTACGGAACTCTTTACAATGTACTTATTTGACTCCCTGAGGCAAATATTTCATGATTTAAGGCATACTGCAGCATCTTTGATGATACTGGAAGGCGTTGATTAAAGACGGTATCTGATATACTAGGTCATAGCAGTATATCTATTACTGCGGATATTTACGGTCATGTGCTTGAAGAGCAAAAGAGGAAGGCCGTAGGGAAACTAGATAAGTACTTTGGGAGATAACTGATGAATGATTTCGATGAGAATATTTCAAAAAAAGACTATATTGACATTCAAATTGGTTTGTGGAAGCATTTTCATGAATACGTAGATTCGTTAGAGACTAAACAACAAAAAATTATTTCTATAATAGCAACTGTAATAACTGCACTTTTAGCAATTAGTATTTGGCAGAATATATTACTTGTCTATTATTGTGTTCCAGTTGTTTTACTTTTGCTCTTTAACTATCATTCTTCTGTCGCTCGATCAATCGCTATTTTGAACGGATATATTTCATTTCTTGAGAAAGAGATTAATTCTAATTTTAGCAAGCCAACATTTATATGGAGCTCAAAATACGCTGGGAAATTCTTAATTAATAATATTCCACAGACAATGTCAAAAGTGCTAGCTATTTTTCTATCGTTAGGTGCTTGTGTTTTTATCGCCATGCAAATCATTAAATTGGAATTTTATCTATTGATAGCAATTATCTTTATAGTCTTCCTATTGATTGCACTATTTGTTACCATTGTTGGTTATTTACTAAATGATAAAACTAAAACAAACTCATTAAACTTTGCACTGCAATTGTATTTAAACACACAAGACGATAATGAACTCGCAAAAGATGATACCTCAAAAATCATGAATATTTACTCTAACAGTGTCTCTATTAACCACTCAAAACGGATACCTTTTTTTATTGCTACATCTGTCTCTATGATTAGCGTTATAATCAGTATTGTGGTTTTCTTTACTAAAAATGATATTAAGTTAGTTCTAATGAACTTAAATTGGGTTAGCATTTTGGGTGGACTAATCGGTGTTATTGGTACTTTTATTGTTTCACTTGTATTTAATAAAGCTCTTAAAAAATCGACAGGAAAACCAAAAATTGAATTGAATAAAGTTTGGTTCTGTAATTTAAAAGGAACGGAAATTCGAAAGCAGGAAATCCAAAATGTCAGTTCTGAAATATCTGGTAGATGTGGAAACACACTCAATAATTGCTTCGATGATCAGGGCATATTAACAGACATAATAAACTATGGTGCTCAAAATAGAAGTTCTTTATTTGAATTCAAGGTGTCAAAATCAACTATAACAAATATAAATCTTTATGCAATACATATACTATTTAAAAACAATAGTCCTCATTTCGCAAAAAATGTTTTTTGCCCAGATGATGATATTAGCAGAGAGGTAGATTTGTTGACTAATGCTTCCTCGAGATGCTATATAAATCTTTCAAAATTCGACAAAAAAGTAAACAACATTAGTATTAAATACTCCTCCGAAAGCGGTCTGGATTTAAGCACAACATTTACTGTTTTAAACAAATCAGATGAGAATCATTATCACTATATTGTAAAATTCCCATAGAAGTATATAGTATTTTTCAATTTCCATATTCTTCTGTGACATCTGTGTGACATTTGCTCGAAAAAACTCTTCAAAAACGCAAAAAACCTTCAAGGTTAAAATCCCTTAAAAGCCCCATTTCTAGCGGTTTTTTGGCAGAGAGGAGGGGATTTGAAGTCGGCTAAGCCGACACCTAATGGTGTCTAATATGTTTTAAAATAAACAATGCATTCATATATCATATCTATTTACTCACTTCGTTGATGTTATTCTTAGAGCTTAAAGATACTCCCTCACGATATAAAAAAGGGAATTATTGATTAAAAATATGAATAATATGTAAGAATTCAACAAAAGTAATTGACAAACAGCAAAAAAAATGATATTTTTACTATGCTTAAATTCGAGTAAATAAGTTTAATATTCACGTTTTTAATTTGTAGTCACTTTTGATGTATCATCCTAATTTAGAAATGTAGTTGTAAATGAGTTTAGTAAAATTTAAGAAAAAAATTAGGAGGTACACACTAATATGAGTGGTACAGTAAAATGGTTCAATTCAGACAAAGGTTTTGGTTTTATTACAGGAGATGATGAAGTAGACGTATTCGTACACTATTCACAAATCAAATCTGATGGATTCAAAAATCTTGAAGAAGGTCAAAAAGTTACTTTTGATGTAACTCAAGGAGATAAAGGACCACAAGCAGAAAACGTAGAAGTTGTTTAATTAAATAATACCTACAACGCCCTATACTCTTTAAGAGTGTAGGGCTTTTTTTAAACAAAAAGTGAAATAATTTATTTTGCTTGCCTATTATTTAAAATTCATAATCTCTTTGTCGGCGATTTTATTATTGGCTAAACATAATAACCTTACCCAAGAAATATAATACAGTGAAAGTGAGTTTATGCAGTATTAATACTCTATATAAAGAAATATCGATACTAAAAATCATATCATCATCGTAATTAATGTTTTTCCATATTCTTCTGTGACATATCTGTGACATATTCAAAAAAAACTTCTAAAAACGCAAAAAACCTTCAAGGTTAAAAAACCTTGAAAGCCCCAGTTCTAGCGGTTTCTTGGCAGAGAGGAGGGGATTTGAACCCCTGTTACGCTATAAACGTAAACACGATTTCCAGTCGCGTCTGCTTCTTTTCACTGAATGTCACCAACCTTCATACATGCGCGTTTCAGCCCTGAATATGCGCAAAACCGTGCGCGTTCATTTCACTGAGTATCACTGACCTTCATACGTTTTCGTCTGTCACGTGACATATCTGTGACATTTGGTCGCCAATAGCCTGTTTTATCTGAAAATAAAGTCAATATTGCATCGCTCTTAGTTGCATCATAAGATATGTGGTTCTGGTGCAAATAATTCAGCTTTGCTGGACACGCTGCACCAAAACCCAATTTAAAAGATTGTGCCTAAATAAGCCCAGTGCCACGCTTCCGGTAGATAATTATAAAAACCATATTTTGAAGCGTTTTGTTTTAAAAACTCGAATAGCTCCGGCTCTTCTTTCTTAAACGCTAGTATTCCTTCTTCTCCGATAAAGTCGATAGCAAGTCCGAATTGGTGATTTGAAAAACCGGGAACAGCCACTTTACTTTGTAGGTATAGGTGGCTTTTGTCTCCTTTTTCACCAAGCCTTTCATAGTATAGTTCAGATTGCTCTTCATAAGTTCTATACGCAGAATTGACATTGAATGTGCGTCCTGTTTCTTTATATGCGTCGTTTAACATATATGAATAGGCGATCAAAGTGTTTATTGTTATCTCTTCTTCAGAGCCAGCAATCGAAACTATTCTTTCCTGCGGTCCTCCGACTTCTTTCATAAAGTCTGCTGCTTGCTCGGAAAACCTTGCTTTGTTTCCGGCAGAAACAACTCTTTTTCTATAGTTTGAATAAGACCTGTATTTTTGCTTGAACTTAATAGAGGTTTTTATAAACGGGATATCATTATACAAAGAAAGAATCTCTGCGTTTTGGAAAATACTATACATTACATAGTCATTGGTTTCAATTTTACCTCCGGTTCTGCCGGAATTTTTATCAAAAACTTTTTTCGCATATTGTGATAAGACGTGTGGAGAGGGCACGAATTCACGCACAAAATCTTCGCCTGCAATAGTATCGTCTGTGGATAATATATCTTTTAATATTTCAAGCGTATATATGTTTGGCTCACCGACAATATTTTTATAGTCAATAAAAGTATCGAGAGAA
>Ga0233437_1006170_pt1 | contig 12454 bp, 10 predicted proteins | sample SI_122_August201_FD_182714 | JGI IMG/M metagenome (GOLD analysis project Ga0233437, IMG submission 182714) | Seawater microbial communities from Saanich Inlet, British Columbia, Canada - SI_122_August2016_200_MG | ecosystem: Environmental > Aquatic > Marine > Inlet | place: Canada: British... | reverse complement strand
AAATTCGCAGTGGGAAGAGTTACGTTCGCTCATTATAGGTGTCGATGCAGAAAATGACAATAGTGATGAGGAAAATACATCTGATAACCTATTCGCAAATGATGTAAGCAAAATTCTACCAAAAGCAATCAATCTGTCGAAAAATGATTCTTCACCATTAACAAATTCGTTATCGCCGATTGTTACACAGATTTTGGAAAAAAACGTTCGAGAAAATCCAAAATCGTTAGCCGATGCACTTTTCCCAATTATGGGTCCGGCAATAAGAAAATCTATTTCCGAAACCATCAGGAAAATGATACAATCGTTCAATAAGACACTTGAATCAAGCCTGTCATTCGATAGTGTCAAATGGAGAATACAAGCCGCCATTACCGGAAAATCATTTGCAGAAATTGTAATGATCAAAGGTATATTATTTCGTGTCGAACAGATTTTTCTTATTCATAAAAAAACTAGCCTATTAATAAAACAGGTTGACAAATCGGGTTTTGCCTCACAAGATGGAGACATGGTTTCGGGAATGCTAAGAGCAATACAAGATTTTGTTCACGACTCGTTCAAAGTTGATAGCCAGGAGACTCTAAACACTATTCAAGTTGGAGAACTGACAGTTTGGATAGAAGAAGGCCCATATGCAATACTGGCTGCCGTAGTGCGTGGAAATGCGCCGGAAGATTTGCGAACTTTGTTGGAAACTACACAAGAGCAATTACATAAAGATTTTGCTCGCGAATTAGAGTCATTTGAAGGTGATACTGAGCCACTTGAAGACACTTCAGATATTTTGGAACCCTGTTTGCTCGAACAAGTTCGCGAAAAACAAAAAAAGAAAAAATCATATGCCCCTTTTGTAGCTTTAGGAATTGTGGCTGTTTTAATTTTTACACTCTTGTTTTTTAAAATAAGAAGCAACTATCAGTGGTCAAATTTTATAAGTGAGCTTGAATCCGCCCCGGGAATTGTAATTACAAAACATGAAAAACATGGCGGGAAACATTATATTTCAGGCTTAAAAGATTTCCTGTCCGTTGATCCTTATCTTTTAATGCAAAAGCACAATTTCGATTCCGGTTCAGTAATTTTCAATTGGGAAATCTATCAAGCATTGTCAAAGGAATTTGTTTTGTATAGGGCAAAAGTGATTTTAGACCCTCCGGAAACAATAAAACTCGACCTAAACAATGATATTCTAATAGCAAGTGGATCAGCTCCGACAGATTGGATTGAGAAATCGAAAAAAAAGTCATCACAAATTTCAGGAATTAATTCATACAATACCGAACAGCTTAGTATTGGAGTAAAAAAAATCGCTTCAAAAACTTCCAAAAGTATTCTGGAACTGAAAACTATAATTGAAGAACAAAATTTTAGTTTCGATTTAGGAAATTCGGAAGCTAACAGCAGACAGTCGGACAAAATAGACAATTTGATTGACAATATTTGGAAATTGATAGAGAGTGCAAAAGCCGATGGAAAGTCTGTTCATCTTGAGATTTTAGGACATACTGATGACACAGGATATAAAGACGGAAATTTATGGCTTAGCAAACTTAGAGCCGAAGGATTTTTAGAAATATTTTTGGACAGAAATTTGCCTGAATATATGTTCACCATTTATGGTATGGGCTCGTCTCAGCCACTTATGAAAGGGCATACGAAAAAAGCAAAAAGATTCAACCGAAGAGTTTCATTTAAAGTAATAATATCAGATAAATAATAAATAGTTATGGTTAAGAAGAAAATATGCATGATTGGTGCATATGCAGTCGGCAAAACTAGTTTGGTGCAAAGATTTGTTAAGAGTATTTTCTCTGAAAAATATTTAACCACAATAGGAGTAAAAATAGACAAAAAATCATTAAACATAGATGGAACCAAATTAGATTTGATACTTTGGGATATTCATGGCGAAGACGATTATCAGAAAGTTCAATCATCATACCTCGTCGGTTCGGCAGGTTATTTTCTTGTAATTGACGGCACTCGGAAAAACACTCTCGAAGTAGCCGAATATCTGAATCAAATGATAAATATTACAGTCGGTAAAATCCCATTTTATTTGCTAATAAACAAAGTAGATATGAAAGACGAATGGGAAATTGACGATAACATAATCGAAAAAATTAAACAAAAAGGTTGGAAATATTATTTTACCAGTGCAAAAACCGGCGAAGCAGTGGAATTGGCTTTCCTTGAACTAAGTAGAGATATATTGAAAAATCAGTAATTAAAGAAATGGGAAATAATTCAGACATATATAGTCTATTTTCTAAATTGGAATTTGCAATTTTATTAAGAGTTAAGCAAAATAAATTTAAATTATTAAATGAGACTCCATTGTGGTTAAAGGAGATACTAGATGATTTAGATTTTGATTTTGATTTTGATAAAAATATTGACTATAGTAAGTTTTTCCCATTTTTAGAAAGTTTTTTGGAAACTGCTTACCTTTTTTGGGAAAATGATTTGGAATCAAGTATCTGCTCAGACCTTTGGTTAGAATCAGACAAGCATGAAAATGTTTATTATCTACGAGCTTTTGCTATGAAAATGAGTGGCAATGATTATTTGTTAATTGAAAATATTAATGAAAAAATAATTGGGAATTACACCTTTATTCAAAAAGCTAGAAATAAAAGTTTGAAATATGAAAGTTTGAAAAAAGTAACCAGTAAACTCGAAACTAATATTAACTACAACAAACAAGTTTTTCCTATTGTTTATAGTGAGTTGGAAGCTGTCATTACAAATTTGAACGAACTAAAAGCAAAAGTTAAAGACAAAACCTTATTTGACGAATTTGCTGACGAGATTGAAAGATTATCCCTGCTCAAAAACAACATAATATGGTTCGATGAAGACTAAGAAAATTAAAACTTAGATGCTAAAAAATATTTGAAAATCAAAAGTTTGTGAATAGATTTTTAATGTTTGACGGAAATCAATAATATTCAATATCCTTATTTGCACAGAATGAAATAATTTAGATTAAATTAAAATTAGAACAGTGATAAATATACCTAATAATATCGATAAATATTTACAAGACTTGTTGATAGGATGTCAAAATCCTGTTTTTATAAAATTGTCTAAAGAAGGTAAAGTTATTTCATGGGAAGGAAACTTAGAAATTTATGGAATTTTCAGCATTAGCAAAAACGTTCAAATAGAACAAATAGTACCATTTCTCGATGGAATTTTTCCGCTCGAAACTCCTTTGATAATATTGCCAAATATTCAAACCGAGCAAGAAGTTTATGCCGATATTCACATAATAAAAGACCAAACGAACTGTTGGGTAGTTTTGTTAGATAAAACACAGGATGTTAACAAACTGCGAAATATTCTGCAAAAACAAAATGAGACCCAATTGATGCTTGCCCGTTCGTCGAAAAAATTAGATAAATCTATTTCAATAGACGTTTTAAACCTGTTTGAAGTAGTTACATTTGAAAGAATAAGTGATGATGTTTTTAAAATTGTGGGAAGTTTCCCAAAATGGTTTGTCGAATTATTTTCCGATTCAATTACTAATAGAGTAGAGTTTATTATTTCCGACTATTTCCCATTTATTCAAACATTTTTGCCTATGGCAGAAAACCATTGGGAAGAAAGCGATTCGGAAAAAGTCATGTCAGACAGATGGACAGAATCAAATACCGATGGCGAAGATTTTCATCTTCAGGCAATGGCAGCAGTTGTAAACAATAAGAAACTATTATTTATTCAATCAATAAGTACCTCAGTTGAAGAAAGCCAATTACTTATTCAGAAAGCAAGAGAAAAAAGTCTTGCCTACGATAAATTGGCTAAAGCTGAAAATGCACTCAAAAAACTTCTGAAGTTTAAAGACCAGTTCGTATCAATTGTATCTCACGATTTGCGTTCGCCTATTGCAGCAGTTGTTGCTCTTTCAGATATTTTGCTCCAAGACGAAACTTTTTTTAATAAAATTGACGAATCACATCAATCCGATATAATAGACATAAATGAGGAACTAAAAAGACTGTTAGATTACAACAACAAACTTTATCATTGGTCTAATCTGGAACTTGGAAAATTTCAAGTTTATCCTAAAAAAATCAAGCTAATTGAGATTGGAAATGTTTCGCGAAAAAATCTTTCCTCGAAGATGCAGGAGAAAAACATCAAGTTCGAAATGGATGTTGACGAAGATATTTTTGTAGATGTTGACGAAGCATTATTCAGCCAGGTTTTGAACAATTTGATTGGGAATGCAGTGAAATTTACTCCGGCGGGTGGAAAAATCAGTTTGTCGGCAATTCAGAATCCAGAGCAAACAATTATTAAACTTACCGACACAGGAGTTGGAATGCCCGATCATGCAAGAAAGAAATTGTTTTCAGACACTTTCGATAAAAGTACAGATGGAACAGGCGGCGAAAAAGGCACAGGTTTAGGAATAAGTATTTGTAAAAAAATTATTGATGCTCACAAATTTGAAATTGCAGTAGAATCGGAACAAAATGTTGGCACAAGTTTTATTATAACAATTTATTCTTGCTGAAAAATTAGCTTGAATGATTTTACTCAATAATTCAAGTTGTTAATATCCAATCAAATTAGTTTTCCGCAAACTATCTTTTTCTTCTGCCGAAAATTTCATGCTGCCACCAAAAACTGCCTTTTCCCACGAACCATACATTGGATTTGGAAAAATGAAATATTTGTTGCCAAACAAATACTTATTTTCATCAACAATGTTAAAACCAAAATATTCGCTTCGATTTTCGAATATTCCTGCGAAATCAGCAAGATTATCTCCGAGAAGCATAACTATTTCATAATTCTGTGCAACTTTATTTCTCCTTTCGGTTTTACTGCTAATTTTATTTTTAAACAGAAAATGGTTTTTGTCGATGAACGGAAAATTCAGAGTTTTCATATTTTCCATGCTTGCTTCCACCGAACTTTCGTAGCGATTTGAAATGTAAAACACCTCAACACCTTTAGATTTTACAAAATTTGTAAAATCGACTGCTCCAGGCAAGGCTTTTGCAATTTTGAGCTTGCACCATTCGTTCCATGTTTTTTTTGTATAACTGGTATTTGTTTTTATCAAATTGGCTTCATATGGGCTATTGTCAAGCATAGTTTCATCAATATCAACAACAATAGCTTTTGGTTTTTGACTTTTGTTTTCGGCAAGTTTATTATTAAAAACAAGTTTGGCTAAATTGAAATTCTGATGATAAATTGCCTGCATTTCAGCCGATTTTTGATACCATAAAGTCGATTGCAAAAGATAATCTGACGAGTAATTTTCGTCATTTTTTAAGGTGATATTTTCATCGGAATTCTTGTTTTTAATAGCTACTCGTTTGCACGAAAAGGTAGCAAAAATCAGCAATACAGATAAAATAATAAATCTATTCATTTTGTAGTTTTAAATTTCTACAAAGATAATTTTTTCGGCAAATGCTTTCAATTTCTAACAAAATATTATCTTTGAAAAATAAAAAAAGCAATAATTATGAAAAGAATAGTAGTTCCAATAGATTTTTCGGAAGATTCAATAAATGCTCTTGAGCATGCTATTATTATGGCAAATAAATTGCAAACCCACATTAGACTGATTTTTGTCAAAAAAAGCCGAAACTTCGATGTGCAATTCGATTTGGCTAAAGATGAACCAGAGTACAAAAAATCTGTTGACCATTATTTTGATATGCTAATAGAAAAATTCAGAGATAAATATTTAGTATCTGGAATTTTTGACTATAAAATCAGAACAGGGAGCATTTATAGAGAAATTACAAATCAGGCAAAATATGATGATGCTTATTTAATTGTAATGGGAACTCATGGTGTTTCTGGTTTCGAGGAATATATGATAGGAAGCAACGCATATAGAGTTGTGAGCAATGCACCTTGTCCGGTAATTACTATTAGGCTTGGATATTTACCTTCCGAACTAAAACGTTTTGTTCTACCAATCGACATTAGCAGAGAAACCAGGCAAAAAGTTCCATTCATAGCCGAGCTTGCTTTAAAATTTGGAGCCGAAGTAAAGATAGTTGGAGTTAGAGAAACAAACAGAAAAGCAGTAATTTTTAAAATTGAAAAATATTGCGATCAGGTTTACAATCATTTAATTTCACTTAATATTAAATGCAGCAAAGAATTAATCTACGGCGATAATATAACAAAAATTACCTTAGACTATGCTAAGGAAGTTGATGCACAGTTAGTTTCAATAATGACCGAACAAACCGAAAGTGCCGAAAGTTTATGGTTAGGAGATTACGCTCAACAAATGGTAAATCATTCTACAATTCCGGTTATTAGCATTCATAATTTTTAATCAATAATTGAGTTATTTTAACAATTTAATTACTATTTTTTGAATAATCGTTTTTGAAACCTCCCAAATTATTAAATAGAAAAGAAAGAACAAAGAATTAATATGAGATTAATTTTCAGCAATATAGTTTTGTTTTTGTTGTCATATTGCTTAGTTTTTGGACAAGAAACTCAAAACTTTGAAGAGAGCGAAATTTTTTATCAACTACAAAAATGCGATAGTTCAAAAACTAAAGTATCAATTTATCAAGAAGAAGATTTGCATGTACTTGTAAATAAGCATATAAAACTAAATAAAAAAAAGAATACCATATCGGGCTACCGAATTCAAATCTATTCTGGTTCGGGACACGATGCAAGAAAAAATGCAAGAAAAGCTCAATCGAAATTTCTTGCAAAATATCCGAACGAAAAAACATATTTAATTTATCATCAGCCATATTTCAAAATTCGGATTGGCGACTATAGAACTAAAAACGAAGGCTTTCATTTTTATAAAACAATTTTGAATGATTTTCCTGAAGCATATTTTGTTATTGAAAACAATATGAATTATCCGAAATTAGTAGAAAAATCTGAAGAATAGTGAAATAATATTATAATAATTCAGGAGCATTTAAGACACATAAATTTAGGCACATACAGTGCATATCAGTAAATAATAAATGAAAGATCTCACACAGGGAAGCGAGGCAAAAAGAATTTTGCACTTTGCACTTCCAATGCTTTTTGGCAATGTTTTCCAACAATTATATAATATTATTGATAGTATAATTGTAGGAAACTATCTTGGAAAAGAAGCATTAGGGGCAGTGGGGGCTTCGTTCCCGTTGATTTTTGTTTTAATTTCTATGGTAATCGGATTAAGCTCTGGTGCCACTATAATAATAGCTCAATATTTCGGTGCCAAAAATTATGCAAAAGTAAAGTTAGCAATTGATACTATGAATGTAATATTATTCATATCATCAATTGTTGTAAGTGCCATTGGGATAATTTTCAGCGATGAGATATTTAAATTGATAAAACTTCCGGCTGAAATTATTCCACAAGCAACTACCTATTTCAATATTTTTATTCTCGGTAGCGTAACAATGTTTGGATTCCATGGCACTGCTGCAATTCTCAGAGGTTTAGGCGATTCCAAAACTCCATTATATTTTCTTATACTTTCAACAATACTAAACATATTTTTAGATTTGTTGTTCATAGTGGTTTTCGGATGGGGAATTGAGGGAGTTGCAATTGCTACTGTCATTTCGCAAGGAGTTTCTTTTTTGATGATAGTATTATATTTGAATAAATATCATAAGATTATTCAAATTTCTTTCCTGAAAATTAATTTCGAATGGGAAATGTTTATGCGGAGTTTAAGGATAGGCTTACCCTCAGGATTTCAGCAAACTATTGTTTCGCTCGGACTTCTTGCTTTATTTCGCATTGTGAATGATTTTGGAACCGACACGGTTGCTGCCTATTCTGTTGCGGGCAGAATAGATTCTTTTGCAATATTACCTGCAATGAATTTTGCTGCTGCTTTTTCGACATTTGTGGGGCAAAATCTTGGAGCAAATAAAGCCGAACGGGTTAGAAAAGGACTTGTAGCAACATTAATAATGACCTCAATTATTTCCGTATCTCTTACTCTGATAATAAATATTTTTAGGACCGAACTAATGCGGCTCTTTAGTCCTGACACAAATGTTATTGAAATTGGAGCTGAATATCTTCAAATTGTAAGTCTGTTTTATATTTTATTCTCGGTACTATTTGTTTTTAATGCAGTTTTCAGAGGTGCAGGCGATACCCTTATGCCTATGTTTATTACTTTATTGGCTCTTTGGGTGGTAAGAGTACCATTGTCTGTTTTTCTGTCACAGAAAATCGGAGTTGTTGGTATTTGGTGGGGAATTCCTGCTGGTTGGGGCGTTGGAATGACATTCTCTTTGGTTTACTATTTTATTGGAAAATGGAAAACCAAAGTTATTGTTAAGTATTGAGAATTTACAATTGCCTATTTTTCCTTATAAATAACTTCCAAAACTGTTTGTCCAACAGCATTAAGAGTGTTTTTATCAATAATATCGAAATTGTCGTTATGTGTGTGCCAATACGAACCAAAATTCGATTTTGTACTTGGGTCGTGTTGTATAATATCAATGCTCGGAATATTTGCAATTTCGTTTACATACTGATGATCGTCAGTAATTTGTCCTCCTTTGTTAAAAATGAAATAATTTGAAAATCCTAGATTAAAGGCAGCAGACCAAACTTTATTTACAATACTTGGTGCATAATACAAAGATATTTGTTCCTGATAAAACATAGCATTTTTCGCACCTACCATATCCAACAAAATTCCATATCTGGCATAATAATTAGGTGTATGAATGTTTTTTGCCCAATACTGCGAACCCAAACACCAGGTGTCCTTTTGGTGTGGAATATTTTTATGATCTGGATATCCATAATCTTCAGCATCGAAGAAAATAATATCTATTCCTAATTTTGTATTTTTTATCCCAATTTGCCTTCCGATTTCCATCAATATTCCAACACCACTTGCTCCATCGTTTGCGCCAATTATAGGACTGTCGCGTTTTTCAGGATTTTCGCAATGATCAGCAAACGGGCGAGAGTCCCAGTGAGCAAATAGTAAAAGTCTGTTTTTCTTTTCGGGAGAAAACTGTGCAATAATATTTTTAATATTTAGACTTGTGCCATCAAATGCTTTTACTCTGGTTTCTTGAACAATTACATCAGCTCCGAAGTTTTCCATTTTTTTCTTCAAGTAATTAGAGCATAAAAAATGAGCCTTGGTATTTGGAACTCTTGGTCCAAAATCGCATTGTTTTTTAACATAAATATATGCAGAATCAGCATTAAATTTTGGCACTGAAATTCTTTCAACTTTCGAAATCTTCTTCTTTGAATTTGAATTTTGTTGCTGCTGAGGTTTTTCCTGACATGCAAAAAATAAAAGCATAAAAGTGAAGAATACAGCTATTTTTATCGATTTCATAATATCCCAATTTAAATTCTATTTAAAACTATTGGTCTTTTTTGTAAAAAACAAACTAAATATAGGATTTATTGCTAATGAAGATATCATCCCTATTGTTCCTGCTTGAGGCGATGACATTCCGTAAATAAATAAAATCAAACATATTGCTACTCCGCCAACCATTGATGCAATTGCTCCAACTTTATTCACTTTTTTGCTGAAAAGCCCCCAAATAAATGGACCTAAAAATGCAGAACCTATTGCCCCCCACGAAATTCCTAAAATTGAAACTATTGTTTCGGGCGGATTTATTGCAATCAGTGCAGATAATAAAACAAAAAAGGCACTTCCAAAACGCATCAAAAGTGTAAGCTTTTTGTCTGTAACATTTTTGTTTATGAATCCTGCATAAAAATCTTTCACTAAAGAAGAACTTGAAACTAAAATTAATGCAGCAAGTGTTGACATAGATGCAGATAGCAATACAAGTAAAATAATTATAAATAGAGACTCCGGGATTACAGAAGTCAAAAGTTCAGGCATAAGTGCATCAACGTTGAGGCTACCATCAGCATTACTTATGATTTTCATTTGTCCGGTTTTGGCAAAAAATCTGGTTGTAGAGCCCATAAAATATGCAATTACACCAAGCAAAACTGCAAAAACAGATGAGCCAATCATTCCGACACGAATTGCTTTTCGGTCTTTAACAGCATAGAATTTTTGAATCAATTGAGGCATAGCAAAAGGTGCAACGCTTGTCAAAAATATTAACGAAAACAATGGCCACCAGCCGGGAGGCCCAATTGCCGATGTTAATTTTGGATTTATTTCATTAAGTGTTGATGTAATTACAGAAAGTCCACCTGCTTTATCTAATGTGAAATATATCATAATCAAAACGCCAATAATCATAATAATTCCAAAAATTGTATCAATCAATGTCATAGACTTATAGCCACCCAATACAAGATAAATAGTTGTGAAAATTGCAATAAAAATTACAGCATTTACGTAACCCAAATCCGGAAATGTTGACTTAAATAAATAGGAAAGTCCAATGAAAACTGCTGCGGAATATGGAATTAAAAATACAAAAATTGCAACAGATGCAAAAATTTTCAAAAATGGACTATTGTATCTTTTATCAAGAAATTCGCTAAGGGTTGAGATGCCCATTTCGGTGCTTACTTTTTTTACTTTCCATCCTAGAATTGCCCATACTGCAAGCACTCCTACAAGTCCGTTGATAATTCCAATCCAAATTCCAGAGTAGCCAAAACCCCAGCCAACTTTGCCTGCAAAACCAATAAAAACTACTGCCGAAAAATAAGCGGTTGCATATGAAAATGCAGTAAACCAAGGTCCCACATTTCCGCCTCCAAGAAAAAAGTCGTTAAACGATTTGGTTTTTCTTAATCCAATTACACCAACAATTATTATCATTAGTGCATATGCGGCAAGTACAATTATTTTTACTGACATTTTATTAGTAAATTATGAATGATTAATTATTAATGATTAATACCCTGTTTGTCATGTTATTCAAAACATTAATGAATGAATTTAATTTTTCAACTTTACTTATATTTTTAAACAGAAGTTTCATAAAAATCAGTTTATCAATCTATGGCAAAAATAAACAAAAGCTATCATTTTGAACTATGTATTTTTGATTTTATGGAATTGTCAGTGAAATTGAAGTAAGTAGCTTATTATATTAGTGCAACCTTTCTAACCTAAATAATTCATGAATATTTCTACTAAAAGCCCGAACTACACATCATCTTTGACCGTCCTCAATTTTTAGTTCATCAAAATAGCTTGCTATTACTCAAAAATAAAAATCTGTGGTAGTTCAAATCTGATGCACATTTTGAGCTTTCGTTACGAAAATTCATGAAATAATCAGGCTAAAGTCAAGATATTGAAAATCTTGAATTTTTATTAATAAATTTTCTAAATTCTACATTACGACTTTAAATTTCGCACCTTTTGTGCTTGTAATTGTGGACAACTTTGTTAAATTTTATAACTTTATAACAAAGTTTTGAAAAAAAAATGCAATTTTTTTTCTCCCACATAATCAAACACATACAAACCTTTTTCAAGAATATTATAAAAAATGCTTCAAAAATCGTGAAAGGTTTTTGCTCTTTTTGTTATTAGTAAGTAGAGGGGCTTGTTTTTTTGAGTAAGAAAAATTTGTTGAAAATATGAAAGAAGAGAAAAATTTTGTAAGTTTAAAAATTATTAATTTTAATAAAGCAAATAGAATATGTGTAACATATTGCGTGTCAGATAATTACCCCCCCCCTCCACTCGAAATTTCTATTAAATAAAATACAAATATTTATAGAATTTCTTTCTATACTTTCAACTTTGTCAAAGTTCAAAACTTTGACAAAGTTCGTACCCGGCAAGGCTTGTAAGCTTTACTACAGTTTCAAAAGCAAAAAGAAAAACGTTTTTTCAAAGAGTATTAACATTTTTGAACTGGGGAAAAATAAATTCGTCAAAGTTTGCCTCAAAAAAGAAAGTTGTTTTATTTTTTTTGGTTTATAAGAAAAAAACTTTTGAGGCACAATCTTGTAACAAAATCAAAAACTAATAAAAAAAAATGTTTAATTTAATACCTAAGATAATGAAAAAAATTGTAAGTAAAATAGCATTAATATGCTTAGTAATAGCATTTTCTGTAAATTCCTTTGGACAAGCTTTTAATGTAACTGAAACTTCTCTAGAAACACCCAATATAACATTAATTTACCAATCGGATATACTAGATGGCACTGATGTAGCTGATACTCTTTTTCTACAAGATTATAGCAATGAAGTATGGAATGGAGAAATCAAATTTATTGGGATTAATGGTGCTAATTCATCAACCGGGAAAATCGTAATTACAAATGAAAATGTAGGAGAACCACTCACAATATTGAGTAATAATTCACCTACAGCCGATTATATTGTTCATTTCGAAAATTGCAAAAATTTTGAGTTTATTGGTAGAGGAGATGTTTCTGATCCTTATGGGATAATAATTGATTGTAAGAATGGTGTAGTTGGCGTAAATGGAATTCTCCTAAAAGGATTTTCTGATAACTATATTATCGATGGAAT
>Ga0233437_1006168_pt1 | contig 12456 bp, 10 predicted proteins | sample SI_122_August201_FD_182714 | JGI IMG/M metagenome (GOLD analysis project Ga0233437, IMG submission 182714) | Seawater microbial communities from Saanich Inlet, British Columbia, Canada - SI_122_August2016_200_MG | ecosystem: Environmental > Aquatic > Marine > Inlet | place: Canada: British... | reverse complement strand
ATAGGCAACAGATCTTTTGGGTGACGTGTCCGGATGGCGAAGGCATTTAACTCTGAGCTTGCAAGGCCCGCATGCTGATTTGGGAGCTTTAAACCGGGTGACATAGTTTCCCTTTGTATCAAGGCCGTTCCCACTCCTATAAAGGCGCTTCCCGGCAGGGCATCTGCAAAATTTAAATTCAGGGTCAAAATAAAAATCTTTTTTTGAAAACAATCCTGTCCTTTTCCCTTTTCTTAAAAGCTCTTTTTTATATTCTTCTTTATACCTGCCACAGTTATCAAACCGGGGGTCTCGTTTCCTAAAGCGGCCGTCAGCCACGTAAGCGTCAATCCCTTCTTCGGCAAGCATGTCCATGTTGTTCTTGGTGTGGAACCCGCTGTCTGCTGTAAGTTTAGTGTCATCAAAGACATCATCTTCCAGATTCTCTTTGGTGGTGTCGATCATGGGCTTTAATAAGTCCTGTTCAGGTCCCTTACCAAATGCCTCTGCGCCCACGATCACCTGGTGTTTGTCATCCACCATTGCAACACCGTTATACCCTTGAACCATGCTTTTTGACGTTTTCATCTTGGCAGACTCATTATCTGTGATGTTGGATTTAACAGGTTTGCCCATGCTGCCGATTCTGTCATCATTTTTGTTGGTCCACTCCCGGATCTTTTTTACCTGTTTTTCAAGGGTGGCGATATATTGTGTATCGGTTTCGATGATGTTATTTTTCTCTTCAATGTCATCAATCTGCCTGTGTTTTTCAATGATCCGCTCAATGGCTTTTTCAAGTTTAATAGCCTTTCTTTGAAAATCCTCTTTCGTCCCACTCCATTCTTTTGAAGCATTGGAAGGCAGCTTACAGCCATCCACTGCAAACATTTCTCGTCCGATCAACCCCATTTCGTCACAGATAAGAATCACTTCCTGAAACAAGGCTGTTGTCTGCTCATCCTGCGTGGAGATGAAATCTGCAATGGTTGTGAAATGAGGTCTTGTATGAGCAGATAATGCCATGAAGATAATATTTTCTTCACAACACTGGGCAATCTTTCTGCTGGATGTGATCCCCCTTGAGTAGGCGAATAGGACAATCTTTAAAAGAATCCTCGGGTCATACGCCGGGGCACCGGTTTTATCATTATTATATCGTTTGTCGAAAACACTTAGGTCGATTTCATTATCGATCAGATGGTTGATGGAATATTCAAAAGTTCCTGGTAATATCTGTTTGTCAAAAAAGACTGGGAGGAAAACACCTTGATCGTATGAATAATCTTTGTATTTTGCCATTTGATTTTTACCCATTTAAAGGTCAGCGGCTTTACTTTCTTTTTGAAGAGGATTATAGCATAAAATGATAAAAATCTCCAGTGTTTTCAGGCTTTTCCTACAGCCTCAACATGAAAATCTGCGGCGAAGACCGTAGCATTTTTTTTGTTTTAAAAACTTTTAAAAAGTAGTTTAACCCTTTTTCCCGTTTTTTAGGGAAGGATCAGTTCTTCGTTTAACATAACTTTCAACAGCTTCAAACGGATTCGAATAGCTGTTTTTTTCAGTTGATAGATAAGAAAAGATGCATTGATTTATAACCATTTCCATAGCGTTTATCTGTTCTGGAGAATATAATCCTATAGTTATCCGTTTTATCTCATTAATGCTGCCGTTTAATTGCCGATTTCCGTTTTTACCAAGAGAAAGCGATTTAGATCCACGATACCAAGGACACGATTTTAGGATTTCGCTTGCAACACCATTCAGATTTTGAAACGCTGATTTTCGGCGAATTAAGGTAAACAGAGTATATTCATGAACAATCAGCAACATCGGAACGCGCCCAATCATCATGATATCAACTTTCCAGGAATCTCCTGAGCGTTCCTCAAGCTCCTTCCATTTGGTCTTAAAACGTGTTGCAGCTTTATTGCTTAAATTAATCATTTTTTAAACCATGTAATAAAATTTGAATGTCTCTGGATTTTTTAACCTTTCCAAAGATTTAACCGTTTTTTGCATTCAACAAGTGGTAATCGCGAATTGATGTCCATTAATTGAACGAGTTTTTTATGTGCTAAGTCGCTTGAAATGATATCGTTAGCCAAAAGTTGATCAAAAACCCATAAGATTCCGAATACTTTAATCTTATGGCTCTCCGCCGTTTTTCGTAAATTTTTATCGCCGGTTAGCAAAGGACTCGATAGCAGTTCCGAATAGAAAAAACACCCACAATCTTGAAAACTAAGATTTGAGTGTTTTTCTAGCAGTTGAGTGATATTTAAAATTTCCGGATATTCAAAAATTTTAACTTGAAACTGATTTGCATTGATATATGTTTCGAATACTTTTTTGTTCGGATCTTCAACTTCTGCAAGAACTTCTTCTGTTGTATGCATCTGATAAGGCAACTGAAAAAAACTATCAACCATATCAATTTTCAGAAAGTCTATAAGAATGTTCGCATCGTTGATAATAATTTGCATGGTTTAAAGCAAATCCACTTGTTTTCTAAAATCGTATAACGAGGTATTTAATAAAGATGCTGCTTTCCCAAGACTGATATAGGATTCTGAAACTGCATGAAGCACTAATTGTTTGAATCGATTGGCTTTTTCTTTTTTTAGGTAACTGCCAGGTTCATTTTTTTTCCAATTATTTTTCGCGAATACAATATTTATAGATCTATATTTACGATCAGAAATAATATTCAATTCACAGGCTTTATATAGGATAGCTTGAATGGATATCCCGTAAATTCCTTTTAATTTTTTTAGTTCAAACATAGAAATACTTTTTCTCTTTTTACCGATTGCTTCTATTAATTGCTCTTCTGGAAGAAGTAACTCGTTTGCAAATGCATTGCAGTATTTTTCTACATCTTTTGGTGAATCACCTTCAACATGGAAAAGTATGTGACATAGTTCATGAGCGACGGTAAATCTTTTCCTTACAATATCGGTTTCTTTTTTCAATGCAATAACTGGCACACTCGAGGGAGCGATTCTGGCGGAGAGGCCATCAAATTTCACTCCTTCTTCTAAGCTTATTTCAAAAATTTTAATGCCATTTTCTTCAACTAGTTCCAGCAAATTCGATACAGGAGCATTTCCAAGTTTCCAATCCTGTCTCAATCGTTTGGCTTCATTCACCGCATCATCACGATTGCTTATAGTTCGACTTATGGCAGAACGATTAAGCGGTAACAGTTTTGAAGCATCAAGGATATCTTCAATTTCAAGATATTTTTCAATAAAATCGATGGTTCGTTGCTCAATTGAATTTTTATTTTTTTTGCTTAGTGATGCATTTTTCCTAAATTCTAAAGATTGCAGTTCGACAGTTGAGTCTTTAAAAAAATAATCAATTTTGATATTCATCGCCTTAGCAAGGGAGAGCAAGACAGTGCTGTTGATATTTTCTATCTGACCTTTCTCATACTTACTAATGGCTTGTTTGCTGACTATGTTGCCAGCGGCATCAGACAATGCTTGCATACTCATTCCAGCCATTATTCGGGCTGATTTTATTCGCTGACCTATATTTTTATTCATTTCGTTTACCTCCCTATAGTTGACAAAATAAAATAAATTTGACACTTTGTCAACTATAAAGATCGTTTTTTATAAGAATGCGGCGGAGCAGCCATGAACTAAGTAATTGAGCAGGTCTGGATATCATTCATGATATCCAGTAACTTGAAAGGTGTATCAATGTCTAGTATATAAAAAACTAGCTGGGTAACCTTACAATTTTAATAATATTAAAATTGGATATCATGATAAAAGTACCTGAGGCACTTCAAAAAAATATAATCTGTTATTTATGAACAGTGATATCGCACTGGATCAATACAGGCATTGCAATAAGTGGCTCTGGTACTACCTGAATTTTTGATGGGAGGGAAAGGCACTGCTCCGCATTGTCGGTTACTTTTTTCGTAAGCCGAGATTGTTGAAACAAAACAAGTTTACGAACTTATTACTACTTATATAAGGGCGGACGAAAAAACAATAGGTAAAAATACCTATTGTTTGAAATTTTCACCATTTGAATGAGTGTATAAGTTTTTGAAAAAGCAGGATATTTAAAAAAGAGTATGCAGACAATTGTTTGGGGCAGGTATCACTTAACCATAGATTAGCAGAAACAAAATTGGAATAATCAATCCACCTGTTACAAACCAGGCCCCTCGACCTTTAATTCCTTTCTTTCCTTTTAAAACAAACATTCCAGTAACAGCCAGAAGAATTAGTGCTGCAGCATAAATATCAGCAAACCATGTCCATAGTTTTTTTGCATGGTTTAAATGAAGAAAGTTTACCTGATAAAAAAAGGGACGTTTTGTAATTTTTTCCTGGATGACGTCCCCGGTTAAGAGCTCGACATCAATTGTGTTGCCTTCCTGGTAAATTTTAATCAAATTAGGTGCTGGCTGGAATTTTTTTTTATATTCAGGTTTATTCCCAAGTGTTTTTAAAATAATTTGTATCTCTTTATCCGTTATAAGCCTACCATCTGATAAAATAGGGTCAATTTTTTCTTTGTGTTTAACAATTTTATACGTTGGGTTCCAATCATGGATATGATTTACAGCTATTCCAGAAATTGCATAAAGAATGGTCAGTCCCACACAGATATACCCAAGATCCCGATGGATAATATTATTCCATTTGCGCCATTTCATTTTTTTACTCTGTTATTGTTGCGCCAAGGGCTTTTATTCTGTAGGTTGTTAGAGGACCGGTAACGCTGGATGGATCGAATTTTTCACCTTTTTCTTCTGCCTTGTGTTCCAGCAATTCGATTGCCTCTTCTTTTGTATAATTTAAGGCTTCAACCTTTCCTTCTACAAGTGCTTCTTTTCCCCGGGCACTCAAAGGGAAAACAATTACGCCATCTAAAACCTTAATCTGAATTTTTTCAAATGCCTTGTCGCTGGCAATATCCATCCAGCATCCTCTTTTTGCACACACTTCAACCACCATACCTTTGACGAGCACCTTTTTATTTGCATAATTTTCCGGTGAAGCCAGTATATCAGATACTTTGGTTATTTCCTGCAATGTTATGGGCTTACCAAAATTTTCTGAATTTGATGCATATGCATAAGTATGCGTGATTGCCAGAACTGCAAGAATTAATAGTACTTTATTGAATCTGAACATGAGTTTCTCCTAAAATATTTTTTTACATATAACCTGTTTATAAGGGTTGAACCTTATTAAACCGCATTGGGCAATTAGATAGCAAAATAGATGCCAGGGCAGCACACGGGTGTATTTATCTATAAGGAGCTGATAATAGAAGATATATCAGGGGTCAGTTGAATCTGAAAAATACGACTATAAATAAATTGTTAATGGTATGTTAACAATGTGTTTGTGTTGAATAAACGATTTAACACAACACGATTAATGTAAGGCAGGCGAAAAAAGATATGCTCCAAGACCTTGTGGTCTTGGAGCATAAATGATGTAGCGTGTTTTTTCTGACGATGAGTCAGATTTTAATATTACTCTTGGGGTTTACCCATTACTTCTGAAAACATTTCATCATCCCATAACCTGGAATCTGCAACGTTCTGGCGAAATTTAATGAAGTCGATGGTGTCCTGACCCGTGATTTTCTTGGTATTGAAAGCACCAAATCCAAGGAATGCTTCTCCGCCCATGTTTGCTGCAAGCCAGTGTCTGTGATCATTTTTCATGGTATCCCAGAAGAATTTCTTTTTCTGTCGAATGCCGTCAATGGATTTAATCAGGCAGCCAGGGAAGAGATTGGCAAATTTCCAGATGATATTGTTGACTTCCTTGTCAAGAAGTTCAAAATCTGCATTTGCCTGGTGCTGTTTGAGAAGGGCGCGGCCGTCTTTAAATGCCTGTCCCGTTTTGTATTCCCCGTAGACGATTTCACCGTCTTCAACATATTTATCCGTGATAATAAGGGGATTTCTTACCCATTCGCCATCAATTTTAAGAACAGGGACAACCTTTGAGATCATTCCTTTTGCCTTCATTTTATAGGAAGACCACATTTCGCAGGATACGCAGTTATACATGGCATCTTCTGCTGTGAGGAACCAGGGGAGGAAATCCGAAGAACCACCGGCTGGTGCGGAACCATGTTTGGGTCCTGCCTGACCAAAAATAGCAAGATCGGAAGATACTGCAAGATCACAGGCAAGACCGATTTCCTGGCCACCGGCAACTCTCATGCCGTTCACCCGGCAGATAACGGGTTTTTTACAGGCAAGAATGGAATCCACCATGTGGTTAAAAAGCTCCATATACTGACCGTATTCATCACATCTTTTTGAATAAAACTCTGAATATTCTTTTGTATTGCCGCCGGTACAGAATGCATAGGGGCCGGTTCCTGTAAAGACGACGGCAACAACGCTTCTGTCAAGGGACGCATTTTCAAATCCGGCAATCACTCCTTTTACCATGTCTGTGGTATAAGAGTTGAACTGTCTGGGGTTATTCAATGTAATCCATGCAACAAACAATTTTTCAGTTACATTTCCCTTGGGATCAGTTAAGGGTCTTTTTTCGTATATGACGCATGGTGCTTCTGTTCCCCAATGGGGATTTCTGTGCAGGGCATGGTCTTTAATTTCATTTTCTCTTGGCATCCAACTTAAAGGCATTTTTGTCTCCTTATATAATATTTTATTATTTATCCTATATATCCGCCGTCAACACCCAGTACCTGGCCTGTGATATAACTTGCATCATCAGATGCCAGAAATACAAAGGCAGGGGCAATCTCTTCGGGTTCTGCAAATCTTCCCAGCTGAATTCTGCCTTCATAGATTTTTTTGAGCTTTTCATCGGTCTGAAGTTTGCCTGTCATTTCTGTTTTGGTAATACCCGGACAGATGACATTTACATTGATTCCATAACGGCCAAGTTCTCTTGAGGCTGATTTGGTAAATCCGATGATTCCGGCCTTTGCAGAGGCATAGTTGATCTGGCCGATGGTGCCGAAAATACCGGCTGTTGAGATCACGTTAATGATTTTACCGGATTTTTGTTCTTTCATGTGGCGGCCTGCCGCCTGTGTGGTATTAAAGGCTGCTTTCAAATGGATGTTTATAATGGCATCCCAGTCTTCTTCCTTCATTTTAAGAAGCATGGAGGGTTTGGACACCCCGGCATTATTGACAACAATATCCACACCGCCAAGCTGTTTGACACATTCTTCCACCATGTTCTGTGCGCTTGTATAATCAGCAACATCAGCTGCAACGGCAATGCCTTTACGACCCAGTTTTTCAATTTCAGCCACAGTATCTTTTGCGGCTGCATCATTGGAATGGTAGTTCACCAGGACATCGGCTCCTTCTTTTGCATACATCAGGGCAATGGCTCTTCCGATACCACGGCTTCCGCCGGTTACAATGGCTTTTTTTCCTTCAAGTTTCATGTTTTTTTCCTTTTTATTTAAAAATCAGGTACAAGTACGATTCTTTGATCCGGAGATTGTTTATGGGCCTCGTCAAAACTCTCAGCTATAGTGCTCATGGGCCGTGTCTGGACAAACTCCTCAAAATTAATTTTCCCGCTGGTGATCATGCTTAAAACAGATGGGTAGTATTCGGGCAGACATCCCCAGGTACCAATGAGCTCAGCATCAAATGCCATGAGTCTTGAAATGGAATATTCAACCTTGTGCGGACCATAACCCACCACAACCATTTTGCCGGTAAAGCTAAGAAGTGCAAGTCCCAGTTCCTGTCCGGGTTTTGAACCCGAGACTTCAAAGATTTTCCATCCCGTGGAAGCCAGTTTGTTTTCTTTTCTGAATGCCTTGAGTTCACCGGAGATTTCTCTTGGGGTTTTGCCCATGGAATTAACAACAAAATCAGCACCGTTTTTCAACATGACATCAAGGCGTTCCTGGTTGATATCAATGGCAACAACATTTGCACAACCAAGTCCTTTAAGCACCTGGACCATGTATTGACCCACACCGCCTACACCAATAACAATGGCATTATCTCCCACCTGGACATCTGCTCTTTTTGAGGCCTGGAAAGGCGTGGTTGCCGCATCTGCCACAACAGCCAGTTTTTCAAGGGGGATGTCACCGCGGTTTGTGACTTCGCAAAGATCTATGGCGGGAACAGGGATATGGCTTGAAAATCCGCCGTAAATCCCCATGCTGTTACCCGGCATTTTCTGTGCCAGACATCTGTTACCCCGGCCTGTTTTGCAAAGATAGCATTTTCTGCAAGGCATAACAGCTGGAATGATGACTTCTTTTCCCTTCCAGGAAGCCACGTCGTCAGCTGCATCCACAACGATTCCGGATATTTCATGACCCAGTGTTAAAGGGGGTTTGTTCACCGTTGGCACGCCATAATAAAAATAACCCAGATCCGTATGGCAGACACCGCAGCCGGCGACTTCTACCAGGACGTCTCCGGGTTGAAGCTCTGGAACGTCAATCTGCGTTTTTGCAAGTTTGCCCGGTGTGACTTCTCCTGTTTCCCTGTCTTTTTTAAAGGGGTTGACCATTTGCCAGGTCCAGATTTTATCAGGTATAATTCCCATATTTTTCTCCTTAAATTTAATGTTTGAACGAAAACTCACCCATCTGCTACGTTGCTGCAAAACTCTGAAATCCTCATGTACAATAGTACACTCCGGTTTCAGAGTTTTTTGCGCCTTGCACATGGGCAACTTTTCGCCCAAACATGGGTTTTCGGTCAGGCACTATTTATTATAATTTAACTAGGCCATATTTTTTGCCACAAGCTCACATATGTCCTGTGTCATTATTTCTTCATCTTTATTTATTTCTTTCACGCCGTCTTCAACCATGGTTAAGCAGAACGGGCAGGCCACGGCAACAGTTGTCACCTGTTTGCCTGCAATTTCTTCTGATCGTTCCAGATTGATCCTTTTACCAATGGTTTCTTCCATCCACATTCTTCCGCCGCCGGCACCGCAGCAAAAGCTTTCTTCGCCATTCCGGTCCAGTTCTTTGAGTCCTTGTTTTGAAAGGCCCTGCAAAATTGATCTGGGTTGATCATAGATTGAATTGTATCGCCCTAAAAAGCATGGGTCGTGGTATGTCAAAGATCCTTCAAATGATTTGTTCAGGGTGATTTTGCCGGATTTTATGAGCTGGTCGATAAAGTCTGTATGATGGATAACCTCGTAATTGCCGCCCATTTGCGGGTATTCATGCTGGAGGGTATTATAACAATGGGGACAGGCAGCAATAATTTTTTTAACCTTGTAATTGTTCAAAGTTTCAATATTTTCCTGGGCCATCATCTGGTACATCATCTCATTGCCCGTACGTCGGGCAAAATCTCCTGTGCATTTTTCTTCCTTACCCAGGATGGCAAAGCTGATACCTGCCTTTTGCAGGATCTTGACCATGCTGACAGATACTTTTTTGCTTCGGTCATCAAATGAACCGGCACAGCCAACCCAGAGCAGATAGTCAACATCGGCATCATCTGCCATGATTTTAACATCCAGCCCATCAGCCCATTCAGCACGCTTATCATAACCGATGCCCCAGGGATTGCCGTTGCGTTCAAGACCTTTAAACGCCGGGTTCAGTTCCTGGGGATATTCTCCGGCCATAAGGGCCTGGCCTTGTCTTAACGCGATGATGCGGGGAACATGTTCAATTGTTACAGGACAGACCTGTTCACAGGCCCGGCAGTTGGTACAGGCCCAAAGTGTGTCTTCCGTGATCACCTCGCCTATGAGCGCTTTTTTGCTGGCAAGCTCGGCCATCCGGGCTTTGATCTCTTCAACTTTTTCAGGGTCTGTGTCCTCTTTTATGGAGGCGGCTAATTTCGCTCTTTTAATCAGGTTGTCTGCATTGTCGAGGAGTTCAAATTTCAGGCTGTCATTGAAATCATGCAGGTTTAAGGGTTTGTCCGTGGTATAGGTGGGGCAAACCTCTTTACACCGGCCGCATTCCGTACAGGTGTAAAGATCCAGCCCCTGTTTCCAGTTGAGCTGGTGGATGTGGTTTATACCAAGGGATTCATCTTCCCACACGGATTCATCTTCCAGATCCAGGAGTTTGGTTTGTTCATGGGGATATCCCAGGGATTTTAAAAATACATTGGGTAAAGCCGTTATAACATGGAAGTGTTTCCCCAAAGGCAGAAAATTTAAAAAGGTCAACTGGGTGATGATATGCAGCCAGAACATGATCGTTAAAATAAGGGCGTTGGTCTCGGCACTCAATCCGGATATAAGACTTGCGGCTCCCACGGAAACAGGGGTCCAGGCAAATTCAGCACCATACTGGGGATTATTGAAAAAATGAAGATGGTCCGGGTTATTAAACAGCACAATTAAATTATACCGGGCACCATCCAGTAATAGATCGGAAATCATCAACACCATGATCATACCCAAAACAAAATAGGCTTCCCAGGTATTGTGGAGCCGGGCAGGTTTAAGAATGGCCCGGCGAAAAATGGCATAACCGGCCATCAATAAAACAATGCCTTCCATGATGTCTTTTAAGGCAATATACAAATACCCGAGTATGGACCCGTCACCAAATAAAGGCAGTTGAAATCCTTTTACAAAACCTTCTCCATATAGATTCAGGCTGCGGATGAGAAGGATGCAAAATCCCCAGAAGATAAAAGCGTGCATCAAGCCGGATGCAAATTCTTTTTTTCTTCCCACAAGACGTTTCTGACCCATTGCTATAACCACCATATTCTTAATGCGGTCCATGATATGGTTGGCCCGGTCCGTGGGTTCAAGCGCCATAAGCAATTGAACTTTTTGAATCATTGTGCGGCTGAAAACAGCCAGTCCTACAATGAGGAGTATGGACATAAAAAGAGGATTCATAGCTTGTTCATCCTAACTTCTAAGTTTTTTAATTTCTTCTCTTAAAATCGGAACCACCTCAAAAAGGTCTCCGACAATACCATAGTCAGCCACATTAAAGATGGGCGCTTCAGGATCTTTATTAACGGCCAGGATTGTTTTTGAACCGTTCATTCCAGCAAGATGCTGAATGGCTCCGGAGATACCGATTGCCATATAAAGGGTAGGTGCAACTATTTTGCCTGTCTGCCCCACCTGTTTATTATGGGCCATAAGACCACCGTCCACCATTGCCCGGGAAGACCCAAATCCTGCAGCCAGATCATCTGCCAGCTCTTTTACAAGATCGATACCGGCTTGATCCTTGGCTCCTCGTCCCACTGATATGACGATATCAGCATCGGCCAGATCGATTTCACCGCTGGCATCTGAAATGAGCTCTTTTATCACGGCTTTTAAATCCGGAGCAGGAGAAGAAAGCTTTACTACATTTTGTGTTCCTGTGATGTCCGGGCTTGCTTCAAAAGCACCCGCTCTTACAACGGCCACAACTTTATCTGAATTTATTTTAATGCGCTGGATCACTTTATTGGCCGTTGCCGGGCGGACCACTTCGATTTGCTCTCCAGACAGGGTCACATCGGTTATTTCAGTGGCGCAGGCACAGGAAAGCTGGGCTGCAACCCTGGGGGCGACGGCTTTACCACCTTCAGAAAAACCAAACCAGATCATGTTGGCTTCAAATTGTTTGGCAGCATCAACAACACAGGATGCAAAAGGCCCGGCTGAAAATAGTTCCAGGCTTGGGTCATCTGCAATGTATTGGGTGTCTGATCCTGCATTTGCCAGCTCGGATGTTAGAGATTCTATATTAGAGCCAATTGCAACCACGGCCGTTTCGGCGCCAATGGCTTTGGCTTTTGATAACAGTTCGGCTGTGCTGCCTTTGAGCACGCCTTGTTTAATGTCTGCAATTACGAGTACTTTAGCCATAATATTATTTTCCTTATATAAAAATCAGGTATGCGTGTGATTGAAATTATAAAACCTTTGCTTCCGTGGCCAGAAGATTAACGACCTGTGCTGTTATCTGGGCCGCATCCCCTTCAAATTTCTGTCCGGCCTGGCGGGTTTCAGACGTCATATATTCAGCAATTTCCGATTTTAGATCATTTCCACCCACTTCTTCAAAGGATGTTCCCAAACCGGCAAGATCCATGACATTGATTTTCTTTTTCTTAGCCATCATGATACCGCGCATGGCAGGCAGCCGAGGCTCATTAATACTATCTGTAACCGTGACCAGGGCTGGTAATTCAAGTTCAATAATTTCCGTGCCGGCATCTCCCAGCCGGGACACTTTAATGTGCTGGTCATCCAGGACTTCCATGGCAACCACATTGCTGACGCAGGGAATGTCAAGGTTTTGGGCCAATATGATTCCGGTCTGGCCGTTATCTGTATCCTGGGCCTGTTTTCCAGTGATAATAAGATCATATTCTCCCTGTTCATAAACCTTTTGCAAAACGTTTGCATAAACATAGGAATCTGCTTTTTCAAGAGAGGAATCATCAATATGAATAGCATCTTCAATCCCCATGGCATAGCATCGCCTGATGATATCCGTGTTATCCGGTCCGCCAAT
>Ga0233437_1006165_pt1 | contig 12462 bp, 13 predicted proteins | sample SI_122_August201_FD_182714 | JGI IMG/M metagenome (GOLD analysis project Ga0233437, IMG submission 182714) | Seawater microbial communities from Saanich Inlet, British Columbia, Canada - SI_122_August2016_200_MG | ecosystem: Environmental > Aquatic > Marine > Inlet | place: Canada: British... | reverse complement strand
ACGCTGGCACCGCAGGCTTTTTGTACACATGAAGGTTTTTTTGGACCGATACAGCCCCCTAGTGGGGGGTTGGTATCGATTTGGCGGCGTGGCCGTCATCAGACGGACTGCGCTTGACGCGGTGCGAGTGGTCGATATGATTACACTAGTCATCTAGCAAACTGGTATTGTAGTCTTATGGATACGACCCCGGAGGCTTGGCGTGGACCCAAGGTTGATACCCCTGCATGGGGGCGTGGTGGTTGACGTGACGGCTCATTTGTCGCCCGGCGTGTTGGCGGACGACGAGCTTGGTGTGACGCTCGCGGAGGTGAAGACCGAATATGCCCCACCCGAAACCGACGATATTCACCTCGCAGAAGGCGGTCGCTGAGCACCTTGGCGTCCACCACGTCACGGTACGGAAGTGGCGGCAGGAGGGAATGCCTGGCGAGCGAGGGCGGTACGTGATTGGGGAGGTCGAACAGTGGCTCCGGCTCCAGAAGCCCGGGTCAAAAGGTATCCCCGATTCGCTGACAGCCGACATGATGGGTGTTGGTATCGACCACGCACTCCGTAAGGTCGCGGACCAAGACCCACGGCTCCGAAAGCAGTTGGCCGAGGCTGACAAGCTCGAAGAAGAGGCACGCAAGCTTAAACGGCAGAACGATGAGGCCGAGGGTCAGTTGCTGCGCCGTGACGACGTGGAACAGGCGGCGGCCGAGTTGTGCGTTCGGATCCGCGACCGACTCGAGGCGATTGTCGACGAGGTGGCGATGTTAATCCCCGAGGAAGTCCGCAACACGGTCATCGACGAGATCGGCCACAAGCTACACCTGACACTGAAGGAGATGTCGCAATGGGAACCGTTCGAGGAAAGGGCGGTTAGTTTAGACGTATGATCTACGCATCGGCCATCAAGAACTTTGCTCCCCGCCCCCGGGTTCGGACGGCGGATTGGGTGGTTGACTGGATCAATACGCACACGGGTCGACCGTACGACGACCGGGCGTACCCGCATATCACGGCTCCCGGCGGACCGTGCGACGCTCACGACGACCCGAGGGTCCAGATTATTGTCTTGCAGTGGGCTTCCCGGCTCGGTAAGACGTTCTACGGCCAGTGCTGCACACTCTTTCGCGGTGACACGAACCCGTGCCCGATGATGTTCGCATCGCAGTCAGAGAAGCTCGCGCTCGAGGTCGTCGACCGTACGCACACGATGTACGCGAATTGCGACCCTCTCAAACCGCAGTTGCGCCCCGAGCACCGCCGAAAAGCGGGGCAGGTTGACTTCGACGCGTGCCGAATGCACGTGGCATGGGCTCGGTCGGTTACCACGCTGGCCGACAAGGCAGTAAAGTGGGGCCACGCCAACGAGGTCGACAAGTGGGAGCACACGGCGACCAGCAGCGAAGCGGACCCACTCAAGTTATTCACCGATCGTGGCAAGGAATTCCCCAATCGAAAATTCCTGATCGAGTCGACGCCGGCCGTCAAGGGCCGCTCGCGGGTCGAGCGGCTCCGGCTCCAGGGGACCAATTGCCTCTACTGGGTGCCGTGCCCGCACTGCGGTGTCTATCAGACGCTCGAATTCGGCGAGAAGGGCAAGCCCGGCGGGATCCAGTGGCCCGAGACTCGCAGTCGCGGCGATCGTGACCGCGTGCTCAAAGAGGCCCACTACGTCTGCTTGCACTGCGAAGGCAAGATCGAGAACCGACATCGGTCAATGATGATGCGGTCCGGCGTCTGGGCACCCGAGGGTTGCGGTGTCGACTCGGAGGGGGTGGTTGACGAGCTACTCCGTCGCCAGAACTTGCCTCCGGCCGACGATCCAGATCGTGATCGGTTGACCGAGGCATGGGACGGCTGGGAAAACGCTCGGTGGATCACCGGCCGTCCGGTCCGCAACGGCCGCAACGCCAGCTACCAGTTATCGAGCCTCTATGCGCTGAGTCTCGACTGGGGTGACATCGCGGTCGAATACCTCGACTCGGTCAAGAAGCCGCAGTTGCTGCGGAACTTCTGGAATCAATGGCTGGCCAAGACGTGGGAGATCGCATCGCAGACCCAGACGTGGGAGGAATTGGGGCAGCGGATTATCGTACGTATCCCACACGGTGTCGTGCCTGAGGGGTTCTCGATCGTCACGGCCGGCATCGATAAGCAGATCGACCACTACGTCTACCTGGCCGAGGCGTGGGGCCCGGAGCGACGCAGCCACGTCCTCGATTACGGCACGGTCGACGACATTGAAGACCTCTGGAGCCAAGTGATAGAGTGCAAATGGCCCCACGCCGATGGCGGGCAGCCGCTCAAGACCGCCATCACTCTGTTCGACTCCGGGTTCAGGCCGAAGGGGGTCTATGACTTCTGCCGCAAAGCTCAGAGCCACAAGTTGCTGGTCGTGCCGTGCAAGGGCTCGAATGTTTCGTTGGGCACTGAGTTCAAGCGGGCCAAACTCGGGAAAGAGACGTCGGCGCCCGGGTTCAAGATCGTTCATGTCGACACGATTTCGACGCAAGATTGGTTGGAGTCGCAGTTGCACGTACTCAAGCCGGGTGAACCGGGATCGACGTCCCTCTTCGACGCGTCGATTGAAGATCATCAGGATTACCTTGAGCAGATGCTCAATGAGGCGGTTGTGTCCACCGTCGACAATAAGAACTACGACCGTGAGGTGTGGCAGCGGCTCGACGAATCGACCCCAAATGACTACCGCGATTGCAAACGCTACGCCGACGTTGGCGTGCTGGTTGCCACGCGAGGCCGACCGATCAAACTGCGACAACCGGCGGCTGTGGTCGCCAAGCGAAAAGCGGGTCAGCCGCAGCCCGCGTGGCCCTTATCCCACCAACTACTTGACCGCCCCGGCGGATGGATTCCGTAAGAAGGAGAATTGAGGCAATGGCGAAACGAAAACAAAGCGTTTACGACAAGTCTGAGGTCATCAAACTGACTCACAGAAAAAAAGTGTTTGCAAAGCCGTGCCCGAAAGGAGGCGTGGATCACCCACACTACAACACCCGTGTCTACGCGACACGAGGCGAGATTCGGAATTGCGTGTGCGACGACTGCGGGCACACGTGGAAGCAGAGGGGCCCTCTTGCGAGCGACAGTGCGGACAGTGCGGACAGTGACGACAACCCCGATAGCTCGGAGCCGTAACTGGTAAACTAGTAAACTAGTAAACTAGTCATTAGGCAATTCTCAGGACTTGACACGCATTAAACGCCCCATAAAATGCGGGCATGAGTAGTTCCGCGCAATCGTTCTTGACGGCTGCCGAGACCGCATATCAGGCGGTCGTCGACCAGATGTCCGCTGGTAAGTTGACGGTCGAGTATGAAATCCGCGGTCGGCGGGTTCGCAAGTCCGATCCAGTGATGGCATTGCGGCTGCTACGTGAAGAGATAACACACTGGTCGCGCGTAGTCGCCCGTTCAAGCCGCAGTCCCTTCCGCCTGGCCAAGCTATCGAGTCCGAAGGGGTCTTCCTGATGACTGACCCCAAGCCATTTCTGGAGCAACTCTCGCGCGAGCATCAACGCGACGCTACCCCGCGTCGCAAGCCGGACCGCCGCGTCCAATTCTTCTCGTCCGAAGGCGGATTCCAGGCCGCAAAACGCAATCGGATGACCGAGGAATGGAATCCGGGCAATTTGGGCCCCAACTCGATCCACCGGATGGACGGGTCGGTTTTGCGAGAGCGGGCTCGGGATCTTGTCCTGAACAACCCGATGGCCAAGAGTGCTGTCGACGCATACGCCGCCAACGTCGTCGAGTGTGGCATCCACCCAAAACCGAAACTAGCGAGCGAAGAGCAGCGGGACGAATGGACCGCTGCCTTCGGCCGGTGGGCAGGGAACGACGAATCGGAGGGGGAAGCCGACATTACCGGCCAGCAACCGCTCCACGAACTGGCCGCCCTGTGGCTGTCCGAGGTGATTGTCGGCGGCGGGTGCTTGCTGCACTTCCACAACCTGCCCCGACGACAGATGCGCGGTCGCCGGTTGCCGCTGACGATCGAGTTACTGCCCGAGGAGCGGTTTGCCCAGGATATGGACTGGACGCCCGGTCGCAACAAGAAGACAGCCAACCAGATCATCGGCGGGATCGAACTCGACTCGGCCACCGGCCGCCCCGTGCGGTATTGGGTGAAGCCGAACATCCCCAACGACGTGGTCCCCGAGCACTTTGATCCGATCCCCCTCCCGGCAAGCCAATGTCGATACGCGTTCTTTCGTCGCCGTATCGGTCAACATCGCGGCAACACGCTCTTGCACGCTGTCGTGATGCACCTCTGGAAACTGGGCTACTACACCGACAACGAGATGATGTCTTCGGCGATCAAGTCGTGCTTCACGGCGATGATTACCACCGACAACGACGACGACGGCGAATGGGCGTCCCTGGTCGACGACAACGACGCGACGACCGACTCGGACACCAACCGGCTGGAGAAGATTCAGCCCGGCATGATCGGCCATCTACGCAAAGGTGAAGGCGTGCAGGGCGTGGGCCCGAACGTACCGGGCGGCGACTCCACCCCCTGGCTGTTCCTGATTATGCGATCGATTGCCATCGGGGCCGGCCTCTCGTACGAAGAATTGTGCCGCGACTACTCGCAAGGCAATTTTTCATCGACCCGAGCCGCCATGAACGCGGACCGCAAGCGGTATCGTCCCTTGCAATCGTTCGCGGTCAGTCATTTCTACCTGCCGGTCTATCGGGAATTCATCAACGCGGCTGTTTTGGCGGGACTCGACCAGTTCCCCGCACCGGGACGGTTTGCCGCAGAGATGGACCAGTGGACGCGAGTCGGGTGGCGGAAGCCCGGTTGGGCCAGTGTCAACCCGAAAGACGACGCGATGGCCCACGAGATCGACCTACGGAACGCCGTGGACTCGCGAGAGAACATTATCGGCGCCACCGGTCGCGACCGGGAAACCATCTTCGACCACCTCGAAGAGGAAGAACGGCAGGCCGAGAGGCGGAATATCCCGATCCGCCAGGAACAAGCCCAGGCGGACGCACAGATTGAGGCAGCGGAAGCCGCGTCGTCGGATCCAATGTATCCCAACGGAGACCCTGACCGATGACCGTCAAATATCGTCGAATTATCGAATCGGTATTCAACCAACCGTGGCTGATGGACCCGACCAAGATGCGGGAGATTCTAACCCTACTCGAATTGCAGTCTGACGGGCAGAAGCTGTCGCCCGACGAAGTGCAAGCCCGTATCGCAGGTCGTCGGGAATCGGCTGTAACCACAGGAAACGGCATTGGCGTCTTGAGTCTCTACGGCGTGATGGATTATCGCGCGGCGGGCATGATGCGAGCGTCCGGCGGCGTGTCGGTCGAGGCGTTCATGGACGAGTTTAAGGCGATGGCTGCCAACGACGAGGTCGGCACCATCGTCCTACGAATCGATTCGCCAGGCGGCAGTGTTGCCGGGGTGCAAGAAGCGGGCGATTTGATAGACGCGTGCGGCAAACGAGTGATCGCAGTCTGCGACCCGTACGCCGCCAGCGCGGCCTACTGGTTAGCCAGCCAGGCCGACGAGGTGGTCATCACCCCGAGTGGGATGGCGGGCAGTATCGGTGTCTACAGCGTCCACACGGATGCCAGCGAAGCGTATGCCAAGGACGGTATCGAACATACGGTCATTCGCGCGGGCAAGTTCAAGGCCGAGGGGCTATTCGAGCCACTCTCGGAAGAGGCGGTCGAAGCACGCCAAGAATCGGTCAACACGACCTACCAGGCGTTTATCGCGGCGGTTGCCCGCGGTCGAGGCGTGGATTCTCAGGTTGTCATCGACCAGATGGGGCAGGGACGTGTGGTCGACGCCGTGAAGGCGGTCGAGATGGGCATGGCCGATCGGATCGCTACGTTTGACGAAGTTATCAATCAATTACGAGCCGAATCCCGCTCGCGTAGGCGGGAAAGTGAACCGGCGTTTGCATTAGGAGTCCAGAACATGGATAAGAAGATTTTTGAGGCGCTGGTTCGGCAGAATCTCTGCGGTATCGACGCCAGCGATGAAGTGGCCCAAGCCGCTCTGACCGCGTTTTTCAGTGCTCGTGGCATCGATGTGCCCGAAGCCGCTGACGGTGTCGTGGCGGAACTGAACCGCAAACCCACCACGCAAGTGCTGACATCGGTGGTCGGTACGCTCGAATCGACTGTCGCCGACGCCTCCGTCGACGACTCGCGAGTAGAAGACATCTATGCGGCCGTTGAACTGGCCGGCATCGACAACCCGATGCAAGTCGCACGGGAACTGGTCGCTGAGAGTGGTCTCACGACCCATGCGGCGTTGCAGCGGATCCGCGACATGGCGTCCGAGGCCAACCCCCCAGCCGGCACGACCCGGATCGAGGCGGGCGATGACGCTCGCGACAAGTTCGTCACTGCGGCCCGCGATGCTCTGCTGGTCCGCACGTTTGGCGGCCAACTGCCGAGCCAGATCCACGATCGGGCCACCGATGAGTTCATCGACTGGAAGCCGACCGCCGGGTCACGAACCAACTACGGACTGGGGCGACTGCCGCGGCTGGCCGAAGAGTGCCTGCGGATCAGTGGGTACAGTTCGCAGCAGATCGCCAAACTGGCACCGTATCAGATCGCTCAATTGGCGATGGGTGTTACGGACCCGCAGTCGTTGGGCATCTACGGTGCCAGTGACGGTCCGGCCTACAACGTCAGCGGCATGTTCAGCAACCTGTTGCTGGACGCGTCGAACGTCAGCCTACGAAAGTCGTACGCTGAGGCGAACACGACCTATCAGGCGTGGATGAAGCAGGGACCGTCGGTCGCCGACTTCAAGACCGTCAACAAGGTCATCGCTGGTGAACTGGCCGACCCGAAGGCGATTCCCGAGGATGGGCAGTTCGAGGAAAGCACCATCGCCGACGGGAAGGAAACCTACAGCCTGACGACCTGGGGCGAGGTGTTCTCGATCACGTGGCAGTCGGTCGTGAACGACCAACTCGGCGCGTTCACCGAGATCCCGGCCAAGCAAGGCAAGGCCATGCGTCGCAAGCAGAACAAGCTGGCTTACGGCGTGCTGCTGGACAATGCGGCTTTGGCGACCACCACTGGTGCGTTGTTCAACGCTACGGCGGTGACCACGACCGGTGGTCACAACAACTTGGTGACCGGTGCTGCCGGGGCGCCGAGCGCTACCACGCTCAACCTGCTGAGTCGGAAGATGCAGGAGCAACGTGGCCTGAATATCACGGCCGAGACGTTCCTGAACCTCTGGCCGAAGTTCATCATCGCCCCGCCGGCGATTCGCGGTACGATCATGGAACTGTTGGGGTCGCGGGCTGCTCCGGCGTCCAGTGGCAACAGCGGCATCACGAACATCTGGGAAAACGAGTTGGTTCCGGTGTTCGACGCCCAGATCGGCACGCTGGGCGGTGGGCTGGACACGGCCTGGTACTTGGCGGCCGATCCGATGGACATCGACACGATCGAGTACGCATTCCTGCAGGGTCTGGAGACTCCGGCTCTCGAGCAGGAGCGGGCCTTCGATCGGTTGGCAATCCGCTATCGCATCTACCAGGCGTTCGCCGTCAAGGCGTTGGACTATCGCGGCCTACAGAAGCACAACGGGGCGTAAGGGGTAGCGACACAACGGACATCCCCGGCCGCGAATTGGTCGTCGCCGGGGCGAGATATTACACACGAACCAACATCAATCCAAGGAGATTGACAAATGGCTGACAAAGACTATTGGGAATTCACGGACGACTTCTTCGGTGATTCTCTCGACGCGAAGTGGACCGTGACTGAAACTGGCACACCCGCGCCCGTGCTCGTAAACCCGTCGTCCAGCGGTGAGTACAACATGCTGCACGCCGTTACGACGGAAGCGGAAAACATCTGTCTCGACTTTGGCGATTTCTTGTGCATGGACATCGACAAGATCCGTGAGGTCGAGTTCCGTGTCAAGGGCAGCCAAGCCGCGTTCGACGCGACGTCGATGTGTGCATTCGGTATCTCCAGCGCCAGAAATGACGCCCACGACAGCCTCGCCGTGCAGGCGTCGTTCCGTGTTGTTGGCGCCGACGACACAACGGCCATCGTCGTGGAGACGGATGCCAATGGTGCGGGTGACAACAACGACGTGGCTACAGCCCAGACGCTGGTGGCCTCCTATCGAGATTTCGTAATCTCGTTTGCCGAAGGCACCGACGACGTGCGGTTCTTCATTGACGGGCAGCCCGTGGCAACGGGTACGACGTTCGACATGTCCAACTACACGGGCAGCGTGCAACTGTTCGCGCAGATGCAAAAGACATCCGACAACAACACGGACGGTATCACGATCGATCGGATTTCGATTCGCGGCGTCCGGTAAACAATCAATCGTGGGCTGCTGCAAAAAGCAATCCAGCAATCCAGCAATCACAGGAGAGTGACAAATGGCCAGTCAGGATTACTGGGAGTTCACCGACGACTTTAGTGGACCTGGGCTCAATACCACTAAGTGGGAGGCGACGGAAATATCCACCCTCGGGGCATTGACCCTTGCTATGGTTAGCCCTGGCCAAGGGGGCGGGTATTCCATGGCGTTCGACACGCAGGCCGAGGCGCAGAGCTACCGTCTCGACTGGGACGACGCCTTGGGCCTCGACATCGACAAGATCCGCGAGGTCAATATCCGCATCAAGGGCAATCAGGCTGCGGGTGATGCAGCGTCCGACACTGAGGTGGTGTGGGGGTTGGCCAGCGCAGCCAATATCGACCCCGACGCGCTAACGGAAGCCGCCATCTTCCGAGTGGATGGTGCGGCCGACGTGAACGCGATCAACATCGAAACCGACGATGGCACGAATGATGAGTCCACCGCGTCGGGCGTCGACTTGGCTGCGGCGTTCCTCGACTGCAAGATCAGTTTTGCGTTAGGCACCGACGACGTGCGGTTCTTCATCAACGGCACCCCGGTAGCAACGGGTACGACGTTCGATATGTCGAACTACACGGGAGGGTTGCAGCCCGTTTTCAGTATGGCGAAAGGTGTAGACAACGGCACGGATGGATATACGCTCGATCGGTTTTCGGTGCGCGGCGTTTATTGATTGACAAGAGCCTCCGCTTGGGTGGTGTTGCGAGAGGCGGCCGGTCGTACTTCCATCCGGCCGGCCGCCGTCTTTTTTTGAGTGGTGAGTGATGGCGTTGACCCTGAAACAACAAATGGCGGCCGATGTCGAGGACGTGTTCCTCGATACGGACGCGTTCGCCGATACCATCACGTGGTATCCGAAGGGTGACATGAGTAGGGGGCAGTCGATTCTCGCGATTGTCGACACCGACCAAGTGGAAGGCACGCGAGAAGTCTCGGGCGACGGGCGGGTCCTCCACCACGAAAAAGGGGAGAGCCTTCGGCAAACGGCACGACTGGAAATTGCCGCCAGTATCGACATTACCGAAGCCCCTCACCCCAAGCCCGATAAGTTCGGGATCAGCGACAAGACGTGGGTCGTCAAGCGGGTGCTCGGCTCGGACGCCGCGATGCAGACGGTGTTGGTGGTACGGCAACGCAAACAACTAACACGACGGGGTCAGACGCGAGGGTAGCCAATGACAATAGCCTCCGACAGTGACGACACACAGGTCTATCTGCTACGTTTACTCGTGGCCGACTGTGCGACGTTCCAGGCGGTCGTGGGGGAGTCGAGTAAAGCGGACGCGTTGCTGCACGTTTATGGCAACGAGGCATTCGATGAGTCGCACGACGAACCAGACCAGTGGCCGCGAGCGATTGTTGAATTGGCCCCAGGCTTTGAGGTAAATCGGGCAGGTACGTCGAGTTGGTCGCGGACAGGGCAGTTGCACGTGACATTCGAGTTCGAGATCCCCGGGAGCGACGACGCAACAACCCGCACGCAACGCAATTGGTTTATCAAGCAGGTGCTGGCGATTCGCGACGAAATAATGCCATTGGCTGGCACGGGCACATCGACGACGGGCTATACGCACTTGAATGTGGTACGCATCTGGAACGAGGACGGACCAAGCAAGGAACCGGAAGAGGAGCAAGACCAACCGGACCCAGGGCAGGGCACCCCGAAATCCCGGTGGTGGACGACCTTTGGCGTGGAGTGGCAAGGATGACAAATGGCTGCAACAGAAAAACTCGGCGGCAAGTCGCTGTTGCCCCGGCTATTTGGCTACATCGTCGCACCGGCGCCGTTGCTCTCCAGCGCCCGGTTCAAGCGGATCCACGACAAGGCGCTCAAACTGGCGGTCAAGACGGTCCTGCGGAATCACCATCGTCGTCGGATCCCGGGCCACTTCAAGGCGGACGCGAGGCACAAGTACGACCACAAACGACGCACCGGCCGCACCAACCAACTCAAACAAGCGAAAACGGGGCGGGCGATCGACTTGGTCAAGTCAGGCACCACCGAACGGCGGATGACACGAATTATCGAGTCAATCCGCGTCGGCGGCAGTGGGTCGAAGCGCGGGTACGTGATCGGGCGGATGCGGCTAAAGTTCCCATTCCCCGTCGCCAGCAAGGACAAGAACAACTCACGTGCGGTCACGATGCAGGACATGATGCGGGAAATCGAGGCGTGGTCGCGTCGCGACCAGGACCAAGCGGCCCAGGAACTGATCGAGGAATATACCAAGGAACTGTTCGCCCTTATGAACAGTGCCCCAAAAATGCGTAAAGCCTACAGAGCAGCCACGGCTGCGGGAGCGTGACAATGGCCGGTGCCGAACGATACTCGATTTACCCGGGCATCATCAATAACGGGGGCCTCACCTTGCGCCAGATCGGCGGGGTGGACCTGAGCCCGAACACGCAGAAGGCCGACATCGTGCTCGGCGGGGCGGTCGACCGGGTCAGCGTGCCGACGGTCTCGGCCGATCCGACAGCGTCGATCAGTACCGACGATTTGTATAACGTCCTCGGCGGCGTATCGCTGACCACCGGTTTGGCGATCAGTTCGGTCAGTACGTTCCAGTACCAGCAACGGGAAGACACGGGTGTCTTCGCGGCCGGCAGTACCCACGACATCGTCACCGTCCAGAAGGGGTTCCTGACCGTCTCGTCGATCACAAGCAGCCAGGACGACGAGGAAGGCGCACAATGCCAGTTGGCCCTAGCGGCCCTCTACAACGGGTCCGTGGAACCACTGGTTCATGCCACCACGCAAGCGCTGACCAGTACGCCCAGTTTCACGGCCCGGTACTTCCATGGCCCGGTCTACCACAACAGCAGCCAGGTCGATGGGATCATCAGCACGACCGTCAACCCCGGGCTGGCTTTTGCGGCGAAGCGTGCCGACGGTTCGGTCTTCCCGACCGTCGGGTCGATCGTCGCACGGCTACCGACGATCACGTTCACCACGCTCAAGATCAATGCGGCCGGCGTGGCCAACATGTTCCACGGGGCCCTCGCCGGAACATTGGCTTGTTACTACCCCCTGGGGGTGACCAGCGGCACGCGATCGGCATCGAGCGACAACATCAAGATTTCGGCGGCTACTGGTGACTGGGCCAAGGATGGCATCAGCGTCAGCGCTAACGATGACGGCACGGCCAGCGTGACCGTACGGCCGACGACGACCCTGGCGGTCAGCACCGCGTCCAGCATCCCCTAACAACATTCACGGAGCCCCATGATATGTCCATATCACACACGATTGCCGTCAACTGGACGGATGGTGCGGCCACAAGCGCCAACGACGTAACGGTTACAGGAACAAGCGCGGAGCGGATCTCCGAGGCGATTGCCGACTCGACGACCGACGGTGCGGTGACGTACACGTGCGATATGAGCGCATTGGCGGGGTTGTTTATCGTCAGCGACCAGGCGTTGACGCTGGAAACCAACAGCAGCAGCAGCCCGCAGGAGACAATCACGCTGGTGGCCGACACGCCAGTTGTCTGGTACACGGGGTGTGGCTACACCAAGCCCTACGCGGGCGACGTCACGTCCCTATTCGCCACCAACGCGAGCGGCAGCACTGCCAACCTGACAATCGTCACCATCACCGACGCCACGCCGTAACGGCCGATAAGGAACATCCACGATGGCGGATACTCATTTTCGCGGCGACGCGACGGCAGTGGCCCAGGTCAATACGGCGACCCCGGCAAACGTCGAGTCGACCGACATCTTCGCGTTGATTATCAACGGCAAGAGCGTGACGTTCACCGCATCAGCAGCAACCGTGGCGAACGTCACGGCCGGGCTCACTGCCGCCTGGAACATATCGACGGTTCCAGAGTTTATGGAAGTGACGGCAGTGGACAGTACGACCCACGTCACGCTCACCGCCGACACGCCCGGTAAACCATTCACCGTCACGGCGACCGCTACCGACGGAGGCGGTACAGACACGCAAACGCTGGCTATCGCTATCACGACCGCCAACGACGGCCCCAACGTCTGGAGTGCGAACAACTTCTCCGAAGGGTCGCTTCCCGGTTCGGGTGATGACGTCTGGATCGCCGATTC
>Ga0233437_1006163_pt1 | contig 12465 bp, 10 predicted proteins | sample SI_122_August201_FD_182714 | JGI IMG/M metagenome (GOLD analysis project Ga0233437, IMG submission 182714) | Seawater microbial communities from Saanich Inlet, British Columbia, Canada - SI_122_August2016_200_MG | ecosystem: Environmental > Aquatic > Marine > Inlet | place: Canada: British... | reverse complement strand
ATGGATTGATTATGTCGCGACCCACGACTATCAGCAGGCCATGTCTGCTCAGATGCTCGATGGTTTCTCGCAGATTCTTCATCCCGCCTACGGCGACATGCGCGGCATCATTGCCACTGCATTTGAGGAAATCCTAGCTGGCGTTGAAACGCCGAAGGATGCGCTTGACTACGCAGCCGGAGAATTGGCTGATCTGGAATAGCTAACCTAGCTGAGGGGGCATCACAATGCCCCCTCGGCATTCTTCAACTGGCTTCAGTAGAGAGGACAACATGGAAGACAAACGGACATCAAGATTGAGTCGCATCAAGATTCCTTACCAATGGAAAGACGTCTTGTTCTGGAAAGAAACAGGGACTGCTTATCTCTACTTGCTGCCATCAATCATCATCCTGTCCGCCTTTGTGTTCTATCCCTTCTTTAGTGCATTTCGACTTAGCTTGTACAAGTGGAGTTCCCTAAATCCGCCAGGCGCTTGGCACGGATTCCAGCATTACACCTATCTATTTGGGAACAAGATGTTCTTGAAGTCACTCGTCACGACATTCTATTACGTTGGCATATCCGTTCCCCTGACCCTGATTCTGGGGCTAGCCATCGCCAGCATTCTCGACAAGGCTTTGCGATTCCTATCGTTCTACCGTGTTGCCTATTTCTTGCCCTACATCAGCCCAGTTGTAGCCTTGGTCATGGTATGGCGATGGATGTTCAACACTGATTTTGGTCTCATCAACTACTTCATTAAGGTGCTCGACGCGATTCCCTTCATTAATATCAGTCCTGTGAACTGGTTCAGGGAACCTTCTGTTGCCGTTCCCATGCTCATTGCCTACAGCGTATGGAAGTTCGTTGGATATCAAGCCATCATCCTGTTAGCTGGACTTCAAGGAATCGACAAAATGTACTATGACGCTGCCAGGATAGATGGCGCGTCGGCCTTCCAAACGTGGCGCAAGGTGACGCTACCGTTATTATCGCCACAAATATTCTTTGTATTCGTCATGTCGCTTATCGGATCGTTCAAGATCTTTACCGAAGTCGACATTCTCTTTGGCGGTGGCGGCGGGCCATTGGGCAGCGCACGAACGATCGTCTACTACATCGTTGAGCAAGGCCTCCGTGGTACCTACAGGATGGGACGGGCTGCTGCTGCATCCGTCATTCTGTTTGGCATCATCTTCGCCTTCACGATCTTCCAGATGCTTGTCACTCAGAAGCGCGTCCATTACCAGTAATGCGCATTGCCACGATCGCATTGACCCTATTCCTCGCTCTGTCAAGCATTGCATCGGCACAAACGCCTGACTCAAGCCGTGCCACCCTCGAAGTTGCGTGCACACGCATTATCGATGGCGACACAATTGAGCTGCGTGGGGGAGAAACCGTCCGCTTGCTCGGCATCGATACACCAGAGCTGGGCGAACCCTACGCTGACGACGCGAAGTGGGCTCTCTATGCCTGGGTAGCCCACAAACCCCTTCTTCTTGAGATTGATGAAGAAGAACGTGATGTCTACAATCGTCTTCTTGCCCACATTTACGTAGAGACAGACGATGGCTGGGTTCTCGTCAATGCTGAACTCGTTCGCGCCGGGTTAGCCAAGTTGCTGTTTATTCCTCCCAATGCCCGCTACTACAGCTACTTCGAGGCGGCATTAGAAGAGGCCCTTCTGCAGCGCCGAGGGATGTGGGGCACCATCGCGGGCTGCCTGACGATCCGAGAACTCGAAGAGGACCTTGGTACCTGTATCACTGAGATGGTGACCGTCGAATTCACAATTGGCGAAGTAGTGGAAAGCTCTCGCAGCATTAAGTTGTATTCCACAGAGGGCGAGTATGCTTTCTACGTAAGAATCCCTGTCGATCTGCTACCAGCCATCGGCATCGACTCATTCGAGGATTTGCTCGGTATCTGTGTCATTGCCACAGGCATTGTCGACTGCGAACGCGTTGGCCTTGGCCCGAGTATCACGATTGAGTACGCCGACCAGCTCCTCATTCCTTGCCTTCAAGCAGAGACAGCAGACTAGTTCAGCTCTTCTCTCCATCAACGTAAACGAAAGCCGCCCCAGAAGAGGGCGGTTTTATGCTGGTTGGGAGAGTAAGGATGTGGCAACGGCAACAGGGATACTACCCCCTGTTGCATGGGAGTCCCCTCACGCAGACTCCTGCTTGGCACGGTTCTTCAGTTGTTCGGGAGTTCGTTTCACGAACTCCTTCGTCGATTTGAGGGTTCTCATACTTCTCGCGACAAGGAAAAGGCCTCCTCAGAAGAGGAGGCTTGCTCTGGTTGGGAGAGTGTCAAGAGATGGCGGCTGCTCTTTCGAGCAGCTTGCGAGTTTGCTATGCAAACTCGTTTCACGATTCGGCGGCTTTCCCGTTTCTTGGAGTTTGCCAAGGCAAACTCTATCCTACGTTTGAGGGTTCTCATACTTCTCGACACAAAGAAACGCACCCTCCGAAGAAGGTGCGTTTCTCTGGTTGGGAGAGAGGATGGCCGGTGGAGCGATTTATCGACTCTCCACCGGCTTGTGAGATTGCTCACGCAATCTCTTGTCCTTGGATTGAGGGTTCGACTCCTTGGTCTGAAAGAAGAAAACACCCTCGAATGAGGGCGGTTCCTTACTTTTGGGAGCGGAGGACGCGCTTAGAACTCTCTCGCCCCAACTGTTGGATGAGATAACCTCTCTCTCATTCTTATGAACAAGAGGATTGTGGCTGGCTCCGCGTGTAATCTGGCACCAATGTAATCGAGTTTGGGACTCTCCGACGGCCATGTAGCAAGGAAACCGACCGACTGCTCGTTGCGATCGGTTAACCCATCGAAACCTTAGCTCTACTTCAAGAACCATCTCAGCGCGATCGCTCGTCCATGATGCTGAGCAAATCCGCTTGACTACCCCGCCTGTTTTCAGACAGAATGGTGTCTATGTAGGGGGATGACTGTGATCTGCACTGATAGGCGCTCGCATCGAATCAGAGCTGCTGCTTTCCTTTTGTTGCTTGCGATCTCATCTTCTCTGCTTGGATCTTCCTCACAGAACAGCGAAACCTGCACTGTGATCTATGCCGACGGCTTAGTTCTTAGTGGTCAAAGCATGCGAGTTCTGGAGCACGAGACAATCTGTCTGATTGGCCGGATCGTGTTGCGGGATGAGGCTACATTGGTTATCCGAGATAGCGAGCTCAGAACTGTCTCGGACGATCCAAGTCCTTGGGGGTACGGTACCGAGATTGTCCTGCTCGACGAATCTCATCTTGAGCTTGTCAACGTTACAATTCGCGCGACAGAACGCAACTTTGCAGCCCATGCCAATAACGCTTCAACGATAACCATGAGTAACGTCAAGCTCGCGCCGGGAAGTGGGCAGCTAGATGTCAGCGCCCACCAGAATGCGGTGATCACGGTCGATGAGAGCCACGTGGGCATCGCCTTGGCCAGCGGCCGGGGGGAGTTGAAGCTTGCTGAGACGAGCATCAAAGAGATGGCCCTCGTGTTTTCGGAGGGAGCGGCTCAACTGAGCGGCCTTCGACCCGCAAGACTTTTATCCTGGGACTCTGCAAGTTTGGCATCTGACAGTGACTTTTTTTCAGTGTCAGTTGAGAGGTGTGACATCTCCACATGGTCTGTTGCAGTGGAGGGGACCGCATTCGTCGAGGTCCAGGATTCTGAGCTTGGCATCGTGCGAATGGAAGCTGAAGGAGCTTCGGGGATTCTCGAAGGCTACGCCGCTCGGTACTACACGTCCTGGGATTCGGCGCAGGGTGGCTTGGTAGCTCCCGTCCGCCTGTCACTGAGGGATACGGAAATCACCGGATACGTCGCGTTTGTTGCTCCAGGCCGCACAGATCTCGAAATCCGTGACTGCGACATAGGGTGGCTCTGTTTCTCCAAAGGGCACACAAGCACACGGCTTGTTGAAACGGAAGTCGGCAACTTCGGGTTGATTGACATTCTTGGGGATATTGAATTCATTGACTCAATCTTCCAGGGATGTCTCAACGCGGAGGGCGCCTTCATGATTTGGAGCGGGGACCTGGCAATGGATGACGCATGTGTTCTTCATTGGGAGGACTCAATGGTTTCCCGGGAACTTGTTGTCGCCGTACTCGACACCGACAGCGTGCTGATGGGTACCTCCGATATCGAGCTGTTCAAGCCTGATGGGACCACAGCAACTGCTGTCACGAACTTGCAGGGCAAGGCCTCATTCCAGGTTTGGTACTCTGATGCAAACTACGCTCGTCCGCGAACGCTTCGCGTCAGCTCCGGCACTAGCACTCAAATCCTTGATGTTGGCTTCCTAACAAGCTCTCCAGTGTATCTGCAGCTTTTGTAGGCTCCAGCGTTCTGCATAACTTCAGAACTCACCGACACCAGGTTCGTAGCGAGCTGCCGCAGATGATACCGGCCATCTTCATTTTGGGAGTGGAGGACGATCTTAGAACTCTGACTCCTCGAATCATAGCGGACATCGCCTCGCTCTCACTGGCCAGAACAGGCTATTCGTAGCATGCTTCGCGTGCAATCTGGCACCACCCCCGAGTGGACGAGTTTGGAATTTTCCGGTGGCCAAGTCATCTCTCCCGCTTGGCAGGCTACGCTTGCTTCGGTGTGGGCTGCATCTCGCTGGTATCCTATCCGTCGGCCAGACCGACCCGCTCTAGGAACGCTTGGAATCGGGGATGTTCCCGAAGTTCGAGCGGCGCCGTCGGCAGTTTACGGATTGTAGCGATGTGAAAATCGTGGTCGTCGGCAGCCTCTTCGAACCAATCGATAGCTTCCTCGATCCGTCCAAGCCCAGCGAGCACGTAGGCAATACACAGAGGCCGGTTCTGGTACTCGGTATGCTCGATCAACGCATTGAGCTCTGCCTCGGCCCTCTCGATCTCACCGCGAGCTGCGTAGACTCTGCCACGGAGCCTGGGAATATACGCATCCCATCCCAATGATCTTTCAGCTACGGCCACCTCCTCAAGGCAGTTGTCAAACTGCCCTTGCATGAAGTAGCAGATCGCACGCACGATGTGCATACCGGTATGCATCGGCCAGCGCTCCACGCCTTCGTCCAGAAGATCCAGTGCCCGATCGTACTGCTCTGCCATGATGAAGTTAGTTCCCCCCTGAAAGAGAACCCACGATTGCTCTCTTGCGCCCGGCAAGCTGAGTGCCTTCTCCAAGAGGGAGATACCCTCCTCAATCCTCCCATTGGTTTGCACGCTGACCGAGAGGAACACATAGGCCAGAGGGTTTTCCGGGTACTTCTCCACCATCTCTCGAAGAATCTCTTCGCCGCGTTTCCAATCCCACAGTGCTGCGTGGCTGAACCATACGATCCACCACGCACGGTCGTTTTCTGAGTCTAGTTCAAGCGATTTTCTTGCCTGAGCGACTGCCTCGACGTATCGCTGCACGCCGAACAAGCAATTGGCGTATTTAGAGATCAGATGAGAGGAGAGAGGATCAACCGCTATGGCAGTCCTAAATGCCTCGACAGCTTCATCCCAACGCTTCGACACTCCCAGCACCTCTGCTAGACGAGCGTGAGCAAGCGAATAGCTGGGATCGAGCTGAATCGCACGACGCAGTAAGCGCTCCGCCTCCTCCAAGTTATTCTCGAAGTCTTCCACAACATAGGCGAGTGAGGTGTAGACCTCAGGGAGCGAATCATCAAGTGCGAGGGCCTGTTCCGCATACTCCTTCGAGCGGCGATAGCTCTCTTCTGACGAAGCAAACGTCTCCATCCTTGTCCATGCGTCTGCCAGTCCCGTCAGAGCACGAGCATATGTTGGATCTTTCCGCAAAGCCGCCTCGAAGTGGCCGATCGCGGCCTCCAGCGCTTTCTTACCGTACTTCTTGAAGAAGTGGCGCCCCTTGAGGTACGCCATGTGAGCCTCCGAATCTCTATGCGCAACTGCCTGAAGTGCACTTACCTCGTTACCCAACAACTCGAGCTTCAGTGCCTCTGACGCTCTTCGAGCGATCTCCGTCTGTACCTCAAGTATATTTCCAACATCGAGGTCATACTGCTCCGCCCACAAATGGTCCTCTGTTAATCCATCGATAAGCTGTGCCGTGATGCGAACCTTCCCCCTTGCCTTGCGTACACTCCCCTCAAGGATTGTCCCGACGCCAAGTTCTTTTGAGATCGACGAGATCGATTTCGTAGTCCCGTGATAGCGCGCTACAGAAGTGCGCGCCACTACGCGGAAATCTTTGATCTTAGAGAGATTGGCGATCATCTCCTCAGTCATTCCCTCGGCGAAGTATGCGTCTTCAGGATGGGAGCTATAGCTGACAAAGGGCAGCACGGCAATTCGTCGCGGATCAAGTGCTATTTGCTCAGTTTCTGTCGCGCTTGTCAGTAACGCAATCAGGTCTTTCGTTTCCGGTGCGGGCTTCACATCCAGGCGTTCGTGCAGCGCCCTCTCTCCATTTTGATAAGTTTCCAATGCCTGGGCTCTCTGACCTGCTTCTGCCTGATAGGTCATTAACTGCCTGATCACATCTTCTCTGCAGGGTTCCAGTGCCAGAATCCGCTGACAGCAGGATATCGACTGCCGCAGTCGTCCAAGATGCTCGTAGCATTTGGCGAGTTCGGTTATCGACTCGAGGTACAAGCGCCGTAAATCCTGTCTCGCCTCCTCAGCCCAGTCCTCATAGCGATCCTCAGCGAGAAACTCACTGTTGTATAGCGCAACTGCGTCTTCGAATTGCGCGACAGCATTGCCCCAATCGCTTTTCTCCGCCATATCTTGCGCATCCGTCAGCCCGAGTCTAAAGGCGACCGTGTCAATCTCAGCACGTGAGTCGATAGCAAATGAGTAGCCCTGCCCCCTACGAAGGATGAAGGATGAATTAACACCACGCTTGAGTTCTGGCTCAAGGGCACGACGAAGTTGGCTTACACGCCCGTAGAGGTTTTCTGTTGCTTTGTCGACGTTTTCGCCGCCGAACAGGGCATCGATTAGCTGATCCTGGGTAAACAAGTGGCCGGGATTTGTAAGAAGCACTTTGAGGAGTGTCTTTGTCTTGCGACGACCCCATGCTTTCTCAGGAATCGGCTTACCATCGCGGAGGATTTCAAAGCGTCCGAACAGCCTGATCTCGAGGCTCGGGATACTTGACTTTGTCTTCTTCTGCGCGCTCAAAGACATCTCCTTCGAGTTGCTCCATGGCGATCCAAGTTCATTCTAGAGCGAGGGTAACTCCGTGCCAAACCGCTTACCTCTGGTTCAATCGGTCAATGAGACCGGCAATCCAATCCGTCTGAGAATCGCCTGGTATCGGGGATGGGTTAAGTGTTTCTCCATCGCGGGATTCTTTAACGCGGCAGCCATGTGAGGCTCACGGGCTGACGCCGCCTCGTCATACCAATCGTAGGCTTCATCGATGCGGCCTAGGGCATGAAGGATTCCCGCCACAGCGATGCGCCCATTCAGTCTTCCTGCGTCTTGAATCGCAGCCTTCAGCTCTTCTTCTGCCTTTGCGGTGTCACCCATCCGAGCGTAAGTGACGCCGCGATCCAGCCGGGTATGGCGATGCCAGTATCTGTCTTCGCCTTGAAACACTTGATAAGCGGCATCGAGTTCTTCCAGAGCTTCTTGGTAGCGTTCCTGCATGATGTAGCACTTGGCGATCATGTTGTGACACATCGAAGTCATGGGGATGATCTCAAGGGCATGATTGTAGTACTCAATCGCTTCGTCGTATTTCCGAGCAAAGTAGTGAATATGACCGGCCCCTTGCATAACGTACGCGTTCTTGGGGTCCGGTGTCCTATCCAGCATGCCGTGAATGAGGTCAAGTCCTTCCTCCAACTTCCCGCGGCACATGACACACGTTGCCAGTTGGAAGCATGCTCTGAGATTCTCCGGGTGCTCCTCAAAGATTCGGCGTGTAAATGCCTCAGCCCGATCCCAATCCCACCCTGCAGCCAGGCAGTACCAGTACCCCCACCATGCATTAGTATTCATTGGATTGATTTCCATCGCCTTTTGGTATTGATCGAGTGCTTCAACAAGCCGTCCCGAACTGTCCAGACTCACTGCATAGCAGACGATCAGGTTTGCAGAGAGCGGATCGAGAGCCAGCGCTTGCTCGCTCCATTGGCAGGCTTCCTTGAATCGCTCTCCCGCGCTCAGCAGGAGAGCGTACCGGGATAGGGCCTGCGAGCAATTGGGATTGAGTTCAATGGCCCGAACGAACGCTTTTTCGGCTTCACGGAAGTCTCCCTGATACCATTGGATGATGTGTCCCAAAGCTGCATGGGCCTCGGCACAATTCGGATCAAGATCAAGCGCCTGATTCGCGTAGGCCAGGGCCTTTTCATAGCCCTCTTTCGCTGGAATGATTCCGACCATCATCCCGTAAGCATCAGCAAGACCCGTGAGCGCAAGTGGATACTCGGGCTGGATGGACAGGGCGAGTTCGAAGTGCTTGATAGCCAGTTTGGAGGCTTCTGGCTTACGTTTCGCGAGGAACAACCTACCCTTCAAGTATGCAGTGTGAGCGTTCCGATCAATTGTTTCCGACCTGCTGAGAGCTGCATCCTCTTTGTCAAGTAGTTGTACTTGAAGGGCTTCAGCAACTTGACGCGCCACATCCTCTTGAAGCCCCAGAATATCGTTCAGGTCCAAGTCATACTGCCGAGCCCAAAGATGCGCTTCGGTTCCGGAGTTGATGAGCTGAACGAGAACCCGTGCCGTGGTATCTACACGCTGAACGCTACCTTCGAGAAGGCTCCCAACTCGTAGCTCCTGACCGATTTCGGCTGCGCTCTTGCGGCCGTTCTTGTATTTCAAAACCGTCGTTTGGGCAATGATCTCCAACCCCGCCACCTGGGACAGCGTGTAGATCAATGCTTCAGTCATGCCATCGGCAAGGAAATCATTGGCGGGATCAGAACCAACATTTACAAAGGGCACCACAGCCAATCGTCGTGAATCCAGGACAGTATCCTCTTCGCTGGTTTGCCTGAGTGATTCGTAGAGCGCTCGGGTTGCTGCCTCTGGTTCGATATCAAGATGATCCCGTAACGCTTTCTCTCCTTCTTCGTAGGTGCGGAGTGCTCGCGCGCGGTGACCGGAGGAGTGCTCGTAGGTCATAAGTCGTCGAATGACGCTCTCACGATACGGCTCTTCTGCCAGGATCTTGTGACAGCACGAAATCGCTTGACGCAAGCGTCCAATCTCCACGTAGCAGCTCGAAAGCCGTTCTAGAGCTTCGAGATACTGGGATCTTAGCTTCCCACGTCGAACCTCAGCCCAATCCTCATATCGATCTTCTGGGAGCAGATCTCCTCGATAGTGTTGAAGTGCGGTTTCAAACGCTTCGACCGCCTGAAGCCATTCGCCTGCCTCCTCCAGTAATAGAGACTGATGCAGGTCCCGGCCGAACTCAGCTATATCGATAATGCTGTGGTCGTTTGTATCGAACGAGTAGCCCTGCCCTTCGCGAATAATGAAGGTTGAATCAACACCACGTTTCAAGTCAGGCTCAAGTGCTCGGCGAAGTTGACTGACTCGTCCGTAGAGGTTCTCTGTTGCCTTGTCTACGTTCTCTCCGCCGAAGAGTGCATCAATCAGTTGGTCTTGTGTGAATACGCGTCCTGGATCCGTAAGTAGGACCTTCAACAGGGTCTTCGTCTTTCGGCGGCCCCACGCTCCCTCAGCGATAGGCTCGCCGTCTCGAAGGATCTCGAACCGGCCCAGTAGCCGGATTTCAAGTACTGGAGAATTCGATTTCCTGCCTTTCTGTCCACTCACGGACGACTCCTTCGATTCGCACTGACGTTCACATAGAGCCATTCTAGAACGTGGAAGAATCCATTCCAATTCTTTCTTGTCTCCCACCATATCAAACCTTACGCCGAGTGTTAGGAATTCGACAGAAAACCGAAGGGTGTCCCACCTATTGTCGCTATATCTCACCGATAGGAGGTAGGACAATGAACAACCAAAACAACCAAAGGCAAGTCGGACGCTTGACGGGACGAACAGAAGTGGACGCAGGACTCATGAGGTATCGGGAGCAGCTGGCACACGGGAGCAGTGCTGCAGTAAATGGCCGCTCTGGCTCAGCGAGCTATGGAAGGGCTGCAGGAGTGGTGGTTGCCGTTCTGCTTCTTGCGTTGGCGCTGTCAGTTGGTGCTGCGGCACAGGTTGCAGGTATTGGCTGCGCGTATCTCACGCCAGGTGTTGTCGGTGGCGGATCGGCGTTTGCAGGAGTTGAGCGAGCACCGGGGATCGGGCTCAGCATCGTGGCTGAGAGTAGCGGTAGCTTCGAACTCTCGGCCACAGGCAGAACCTTCCTGGAGGCGGTTGCTCGCTACAACGGGGAACTGTGCTCTGGTCCCTACGTATTCGCACCATAGCAAGGAGGAGGTAACTGATGCCAAACTATCTACCCGTACGCTTTGAACCTCCTAACGAACCACTGGAAAGGACGGGTAGAGCAAATGAGGTCACCCAAACGGGTGGCCTCACCTATTTTCCTAGGCCATGCCCCTCTCAATGGACAGGTCTGGCACTCTCCGACGATGCTCGAAAAAGCGTTGAACCTCTCCTGGCTATCAAATGAAGGAGTGTCCTCTAGGTGACATCTGCCCACGTCACAAGGCGGTGCAACGCCCGGGTGATCGTTTTGGCGGAATTGCCTGACTTGTGTCATGTATGCAATACTAATAGCCGTTGGGAGGCGATACGCAAAGGGAGGTCGAATAATGAAGACGTTGGTTCCGATACAGGTATTGTTGATGCTTGGAGTATTTAGCGTTGGACTTCTCGGGCAAGGTTATGGTGCGCAGCCTGCAGATGCATTGGTGTTTCCTATTGGTATCCCGGGAACCGTGTATGAAGACATGGAACTTGGGGTCCGAGGGGGCACTCTCACAATGAGTACTAATGAAGACCCGAAAGGCTGGAATAACTGCACCGCGCACGAGACAAGCACAACTGCATTCACAAGCAAACAACACTCTGGATTGATCAGCAACGATCCCATCTCGGCCGCCCTTATTCCAGACCTTGCGAGAAGCTGGGAGATTTCTGCCGACAGCTTGGTCATCATCTTCCACCTCCGCGAAGGCATCAAATGGTCCGATGGCAAACCAATTACGGCTGAGGACGTTGTGTTTACGTACAACGATATCATCCTGAATGAAGATGTCGACACGAACCAGCGTGACGGACAGCTTCTTCCCGACGGAGCGTTTCCTGTCTGTGAGAAGGTCGATGACTACACCGTTTCATTCACAATGAGCACCACATTCCGACCCGCGCTGAACTCCCTGTCCTTCGAGATCATGCCCAAGCACGCGCTAGCTCAGTATGTGCACAAACTGAATCCTGAAGTACCCGTGGGAACGTTCAACGAGGCGTGGACTCTTGATGCCGATCTATCCGAGCTTGTTGGGAACGGCCCCTGGATCGTCTCCGACTACCAACCGAACGTAAGCGTTACCATGACGCGCAACCCATACTATTACGGATATGACACAGCTGGCATCCAGCTTCCCTACTACGACTCCATTGTCGCCTCTATCGTGACAAACCGGGATGTCGCAATGCTTAAATTTCGCAACGGTGAAATCGACACATATGATCTGCGCCCGGAAGACATAGCCATCCTTCTTCCTGAATCTGCACGCAAGGGTTTCTCGATCTTAATTACGGATCAGCCTGACTACGGCACAAGATGGTTCATGATCAACCAAGACATTGGCCTTCCCGACGGTACAAATGCAGAGAAGCGTGTTCTCTATCGAAACATAGAATTCCGCAAAGCGTTAGCGCATTTGATCGACAAGAACTCCATAATCCAAAACATCGGCAACGGGTTGGGGGCAGCGCAGTGGAGTCCAGTCAGTGTGCCGTCACCATTCTATGCTGGCCGCGACTACTATGGAGGACCGATCACTGAGAACGAGGCAATTTGGTTCGAATACGATCCGGATTTGGCAGCAAGTATTCTTGGAGGCCTGGGAGTTGTCGATATGGATGATGACGGATGGCGTGATCTCCCGAGTGGCGATCCATTTGGTATCGAAATCAACACAAGTGACAACACGATGGGGATTGGGATATGCCAGATCTACCAGGATGATCTGCGAGCGGTCGGGCTGAACGCGATCTTCCAAATCATCGCCTTCAACACACTGGTGGATCGGCTGTTCTCGGCAACAGGCGACATCATCGCACTGGGCCTGACTGGCAGCGACGAGCCAAATGCTGGATCGAACGTTTATCGCTCATGTGGCGCTCTCCACGCTTATCGCTTCTCAGCGTGCGATGAGCCGAACGAAGTGGATCTTCGCATTGACGAGCTACTCGCTCTTGGTGCCGGAACATTCGACCTTGACGAGGCTTTCGACTACTACAAGGAGTATCAACAGCTTCTGGCTAATCAACTGGGGTACGTGTACACCGTGGTTGGCACCTTCCAATATGCGTACTACGATTACGT
>Ga0233437_1006162_pt1 | contig 12465 bp, 13 predicted proteins | sample SI_122_August201_FD_182714 | JGI IMG/M metagenome (GOLD analysis project Ga0233437, IMG submission 182714) | Seawater microbial communities from Saanich Inlet, British Columbia, Canada - SI_122_August2016_200_MG | ecosystem: Environmental > Aquatic > Marine > Inlet | place: Canada: British... | reverse complement strand
CTGCAGCGTTATATGCTGCTGCTTCCAGAGCACCTTCTTCACCGGTTGTCGATCCAGGTCGAATTTTACGGTTAATTCGGCTGCCAGACGGGCAGCGTAGAGCTTTCGTTCTTCGGGTAACTGCTCATCGGTAGTTGCGGTCAAAAGCGGTGGAACGGCGCTCTTGTCCTGCAAAGCAAAACAGGGAGCGGAATCGAACAATTCCTCATGAACCCCGATGCAGCGACAGAGGACTTCAGCGTCGAGCTTCACTTCATTAAATGCACAGACCTGTAATAGCCGACTAACTGCCTGGTCTTCACCATCGTCCGCGTACTTCAGTAGAAGTGGCTCGATTTGTCCAGAAGAAAGAGTGGCAAGCTTCTCTGCAAGCGCACGGATATCCACCATGCAGGCAGTTGCTGAGTGAATCGAATCCAATATCTCTTCAGAAATTTCAGTCATTAGTGCATCCCGGGTTTAGGGGGTCCACTTCAACCTGCCCATGAATGAATGGAAAAAGATTTAGCGGTTTACATGAGGTATTACAACCTTGAAAGACTGCATGTTAAGAATGGTGATCAGCCTCTAAACAAAGTGTCCGGTTGGACTTGACCAGCACACCCTAAACGGATTATCTATAGATAGTTTTTCAGAATCAGTGACAGCCCTTTTTTATTTTATTAACACTCCCTCTTAACAAAAGCTTTTTCAAGTCTAAGGGGTTTCTAATAAAAATCTACAACAGGTAAGCGAACCTGTCTATCACTTTTTACAATTCATAATATAATAAAGCCAAAACGAAATATTCTTTATTTAAAAATTAATGCTGAGTTTAATAAAGAATTTGAAGACCCTCCAAAAATAGACAACCAGTTTCGGTCGGTTTTTCAGAAAAAATTGACCTTTATGAGCATCATTTGTGAATAAAAATGATCGCTTTCAGGAAGAACTAACTTTATCTTGCTTTATTGGCATAGATAAATTCTTATTGTATTTAGCTGGAAAAAATCTAAAGCTTTAATGGCTGCAATGTCCACAGGCTGTGTGAAAACTCGTAAATATGTAAATCACTAAATTTTATTCCCACTTTAGGGATGTAAAAACAGTTAATTTAGAGATTATTTTCCACTTCATACCTTTAAAACAGTTAAAATAAGCATGTATTTACCACAATACCTTTTTCGAAAATAGTTTTCACACGCCCTGTCCATCCTGCTGCCCTACGGCTTTTCACAAATATTACACTGAATGATCACAATGAGATCGATAAAATGGTTATCTGTGAATGTCTGCTAACTTGAATATATCGTAATAGTTTAGCCTGTACTCTATTTTTTAGGCCCCTATTCCTACCTGTTCTAACCTGGAAATATCAAACAGAAAATCGTACAACTTCATCCAATAAAGGCAGTTTTTTTATTCTATATTCATGCTTGAAAGGTTTATCACCAGGTATCTTCTCAATGTTGGCCAGACCCATAAACTGTAGAAATCTATCCAGAGCCCTGAAGCTGTAACAGGCGCGAACTTCATCTTCGGCACTTCTGTATGGCTCTGACTCGGCTTCATTAATCACCATCGGGAATGCCTGTAAAAAGTAATCCTCATAGATAAAAAATGGTTTCCAGTCATCACCGTGAAGTTTTAGCAAATACATCGTGAATAAAAATGAGTGCTGTATGAAAGGAATCTCTTCGTATCCATCACGATATCCCCAGTTGAACTTTCTGCAATAGGTTTTGAGTAATAATGGGTAAAGTCCTGCCAGCCCTGATTTTTTGACTATCTGTTGATATTTTTTCGTTAAAAAGAAGCGTCCTTTGGTTTTTCGGAGTAATCCGGACAGTTCCAGGATAATTCTGGCTGTGTGTAAATCGTCAAAATCTACTTCACTGCTGATATTCCTACGATACAGATAATCACCTTCGGGTTTGTACTTCTGGTAATCGACTTTCGCCTGTTTACAGAGTTTTAATGGCAGATTACCTTTAGCCGTGGCTTTCAGGCCTTTTTCATCGATGGCTGCTGCTATTTCTTGAATCAGGTGTAATATCGGTGCATCCGATTCGCTGGAGAGTGTTTCGGGGAAGGTAAAAAACTCTGGCGTGTCGAATGGGAAGTGCAGCATTCGATGTACCTGTTCAGGCGATAGCCCCTGGAAATCATCCTGTGGCAGTTGATTTCTTTGTTGCATGAACTGGTCAGCCAATGCCTGCATATCCTCAATCGTGTCAATCTCCTGCCCTTCCAGTAGATCTTTTAATTCTTCATTAGCGACAGAGGCTGGTGAAAGACAGCAATGTTTATATTTTTTACCACTACCGCAGGGACAGGGATCATTACGTCCGGTTTTCATGTTAGATTTTGATTAGTTGTCTGAATTTAATCTGGATAGTTTACAATATAGCGAAAATTAACTCTGCACTTCAATATGACGATTAAAGCACATACCTGTCACGCCCTTCCAAAATCTGGCGTTTATCTGCACTTCGATGATGAAGTTCCCGCATGGACTTTGAATATTCAAAAAGAAGCCTCTGAATCTGACCTCGAAGAAAATCACCATCTGGAAAATGTCGGCGATATCATCTGGTTAACCAGTCTGAATATTCTATGTTGTCCCTATTGTGGACAGCAGCTGCCTGGATTGGATTCTGTTGATAAAGCGAGTTACGGTTATTTTCAACACAATGATTTCAGCCGGTGGAATTAAGCAAGTATTCAAGACTCATCGACTCTTTTTGCTCTAGGATGCGCACTGTTAAATACCTTGGACAGATGATTAAAGTCCAGGTGGGTGTAGATCTGCGTGGTACTGATATCAGAATGTCCGAGTAATTCCTGGATGACCCTAAGATCGACACCCGAGACATGTAAATGGGTGGCGAAAGAATGTCTCAACATATGCGGATTGACTTGACCCACAAACGAGCGGGATTTAGCCAGCAGTTTAAGTCGGCTTTGTATGGAGTATCTGGAAATCCGTTTACCCTGTTGGCTTAGAAACAGGGCTTTAAAATCATTTTTTTCCAAAATTAAATCGTCTTTTGAGCCACTTTTTATACTGACTTAATGTCTCTTAATAGACTTGTTCAGGTGCTTAAAAAGATAAGAATCGTTACCTGTTTCCACAATGCAGTTTCTACCGAATATTTAGTAAGTTTTTCAAGCTGTTTAACAAGACTATGTGTAACCTCTTTCTCAGAGCCACTAACTACCCTTCCCTGGTCTTTCAGATCCGTCATATTTTGCATTGCTTAAATAACTGTCCTTTTGTTTATGTTGAAAGCTGCAAGCTATCTCGTAAATTTTTAATAAATATCCCCGCACCAGAACGAAACATTGTTGCCTCACCATTTGCAGGGTGCCGTAATTTTATATGTTTTATCTTTAGATGATTTAGATTTTCACTGGCTGTCAAGCCCAGAGCCATAACCGGAACCCCTGAAAACGTTTCAAAAAATAGTTCAAGACATTCCAGCCCTGCTTTCTTTTCTACCCTGTTCGGTGTTCGATTTGATAGTGGCCCATCCTTCCCTTCAGGGTGCCAGGGAACCGCATTAAACAGCAGCACCCTACTTTCTACCTGGTGCTTACAAAGCTCTTCCCAGACGATACTGGACGAGGGTTCAACCCATGGCATTTTCCGCGAAGTGATCCGCTGGCCACACAGGTATTCAACTCTTGGGACAGCACCATCAAACAACAAGGCCTCCGAAGTAAACGGTATGCCTGAAAATCTAGCCCCATTAAATCCTGGCACTTGGCCAAGTACTATCATTAGAGGGTTCTCACAGGATAAATGGGCCTTCAGGCTTTTTCTGCGCTGTAAATAATAATCTTGGTTTAATTCTGTCCGGCAGCTTTCAGACCAGGGATTAAATAATCTTGGTTTCCGGTAGTCAGCTACAGCACTGACTATTTGATCAATGGCTACAGACATTATTTTCCTTTCTATTCGCATCAATCATTACCGTATCTTTTAGCCAACCCCTGATCAGAGAGCATCTTCCAATGAATTTTTGTTTCAGCGATCCACCCGTAACTATTTAATGCGGCAATATCATCATCTGTTATAGAACTGAATTCTTCTTCTTGAATTTCAATTAACCAATTTGTATTGTTCTTGGGAATTATTAATGGATTCTGTTTATATATTTTAAATATTTTTAGACCATTTATTATTCTGTCAATTTCATATCCGAATTCCATTATTTTCAATTAAAATCCCATATCTGCTGTTATTTCAATAAACTCCAAATCTAATATTTCTTTCTCTGAATAGATTGCTTCGAAAAGGTTAATACTCGCATTCTTTCCACCGAAACTATCCCAGTCGCTATTTACAAATATGTCTATTTTATCTTTATCGGTATAGATAGCATTAAGACTAGCCATGTCTTCCGTAATAGCAAAGACACATGCTAAAACAAGGTATAAACCGACTCCTTTTCTTCTTTCTGATATTTTGGTATAGATTGCCTCAAGTGCAATATTATAAATTAACTCATCACCGTATTCAGTTCCATCGATACTTCTATTCATTATAATTAGACCTATAGGGTCGCGCTGTTCTTTTTCCTTATATGCAACTATATATTCTAACTTCTCTAATGATGCATTCTTTTGCTCACTGGTTTGACTTAATACAGTAAATTTCCAAGCACCATCACTATCTTTTTTCACAAAATCGTCAAGCTGTTTGATTTCATCATTTGTACTTAATCGTCTGATATAAATTTTATTGAATAACTTTTCCTCAGTTAAGAGCTTTTCATAAACTACAGAAGGAAAATTAACTTCGAGATCCCCAATTCCCAACCGCATTAGATTATCAGTGGCAATATCTTTCAATTCAAAATCACCCAAACTCATCATATCTTTCGTTCCAATATTTGCTTAACTAATCCTTCTCTCACTCTCACTAAATAAAGCCCCCTCCTGATATTAACTAGATAGGAAAAATACCGCTTTTTCTTTTATATCACAAATTAAATCGCTTACTTAACATAAGGAGTACTTATGCTTTTTGCGAACCTTCATGATCTCTTCTAGAGTTGATAGCCCTGCCTGATAATTAGGGACCGGTGATGTAATTCTTTGGGCTGATGGAAGCCCCAACCCACCCCAGAATCTCACCACGACCCAGCCAAAAAGGTCCATCTTTAAGTGGGCCTCATAGTAACGAGTTTCCCGCTGCCATCGATAACTTATCCACATACTCTGATTGGTTTTCATTATTTGATACATCATTACTTAGAGGGATATGATAATACCCTCTGAGGGTATTTATTGCAATTCTTAGAATATGAATATACTCTTTCAGGATATTAAAGTTATTTACCGGGGTATTTTTTGTCCAATTCAGAGTACGAAGATTTTGGCAGAAAAGCCAGTATCATTATCAAAGTATCAATGGCTAGACATCAAATTAAAGCACCTGAATTAGCCCGCTTACTCAATGAGACTGGAGATTCCATCACGCCACAACAAATAAATAACAGGCTATTTAAATGTAATTATAAGGCAAGTTGGTTTATAAAGGTGTTAACAATTCTGGGAGAAAATGAAATACAATTATAAAATATTGAATAAATAAACCTGCATTCTATACCTGCTTTAGAGATCACCATTCAATTCCGCTTCAGCTTGTAATATTGAGATTAATATTGATCTACGCTCACTTGCATTCATCTTTTTATAGTTATTAACCCAGTCTGAAGCAATTTCTGTTATCTGCTGTTTATGCTTAATATTCTCATTAGAGTAGCCATCCAACAAGCGTATCTCTGGTTCATAATTAAACCAAATCATTTCAGTAACTAAACCACCCTGTCTCAATACTTGAAATTCGTGTACATTCCAGTCGGATAAGTATTCTTCATATATTCTGGATGGATAGCCATATAGAATTACCTTAGCGTCAATAGAATTCAATATTGATATCAGCTCCAAATGATCATCATCTGAATAATCGTCCTTGTATCGTTCGTTCGACTTTCGTGTTTTGAACATATAAGGTGGGTCACAATAAACTAGCTCTGCACCAGTAAACTCATAATCCCTTAAAAAGTGAAGGGCGTCATCGCATACAAGACTAAACTCTCCCTTGTAATCTTGTTCGACAGCTTTAGTCATTAAGTTGGTTAAGGCCACCCTATTCTCATCCAGGCAAACACTAAATCTCGCGGGAGGTTTCGTCAAAAACACAGATCCTTTACCTACATGAGTTTCAATATATACTTGATGAGGCGGCATTAAGGCGATAATTGTTTGGTATGCGCTAGAAAGCTGGTTGAGCTCAAGACTTTGATTCTTTGTCATACATAATGCATCTTAAATAATAAGTAGTTAAAATTGATACCTCAACTTATTTGTGAGTATCTACATATTAGCGTACTAACCATTTTATTCTATAGGTTAAACACGACTTTTTTAATTTAAATACATCTTTAAGAATGAACAACTTAGCAACACTCCCATTGCCAGAACAATTAAAAGAAAAATACCTGTCATTAAAATTAAGGTTGATGAAGGGTGATACGGAAGAAATCGAACAGGCTTTTAAACTCAGAATTCCTGTAGGTCTTATATTTGTCATTTATATATCGTTCCCATGGTTTAGCGAACAAAGTTTTTATGATTCCGTCACCTCCCCTTCAAGTCTTCTGGGTTTATTATGGTACTTCATAGGAGTCTTGATAGTTATTTCTATATTGAGAAGCCCAGGGACTTCTCATGCTCGCCGTATATTTACAATATTGATAGATATGACCTTTCTTTCAATAGTGATATATCTAGCAGGAGACCAAAGTATTTATCTTTATTGTGTATACCCATGGGTAATTTTAGGTAACGGTTTTCGATATGGCGTTAAGTATCTTTACCTTTGTGAAGCTGCGGCTCTCGCCGGTTTCATTCCTGCAATTACGTATGGAGATTATTGGCAGGCACATGAAGAAACGGCTTTAGCTTTATTAATCACTTTAATAATACTACCTCTTTATTTTGCGGTACTTATAAAAAAGCTTCAAAATTCTATTGAATCCGCTAAAAAGGCCAATAAAGCAAAAAGTCAATTTTTAGCGAATATGTCCCATGAGCTTAGAACTCCTTTGAATGGTGTAATTGGCATGAGTGACTTGCTTATGGATACCAATCTCGATAAAGAACAGAGCGGTTTAGTTCATAACATTGATAACTCTGCAAATATTCTTCTCGGATTAATAGAGAATGTTTTAGATATATCAAAAATAGAGGAGGGTAAATTGGAAATAATTAATGAACCATTTGACCTATACAGAGAAATTAATTCTATAATCTCAATGGTTACACAATTGGGTGAAGAAAAAGGATTGAAAGTGTCTTGTAATATTAACTCTGAAACGCCTTTTTCAATCATAGGAAGCCCTAATCGAATACGTCAAATATTGATTAATCTTATGGGGAATGCCATTAAATTTACAGACAAAGGATATGTTAATTTGAATGTATATCCGGTAGATTTTAATTTAAGTAAAGTTCGCATAAGGTTTGAGGTTATCGATACGGGTATAGGAATAGAGCCATCCATACAAAACAAAATTTTTGAATATTTTACCCAGGCCGACTCAAGTTCAAGTCGTAGTTACTCTGGAAGCGGCTTAGGTACAACAATATCAAAAAACCTGGCGGAGCTAATGGGAGGTGAAATAGGTGTTAAGAGTAACATCAATGAGGGGTCTACATTCTGGGTTGAGATTCCATTTGATATAACCTTAAGCACAGATACTCAGATAAACAAAGGATTAAGGTTGTTGATATTATCAAGCAAGGAATTTGTGTCCAATGTGGAACCTTTTTTAAATGAATGGAATGTTCAATACAAATCAACTGATACTCCTGCTAGAGCTTTTAATATTCTTTTAAATGCCATCGAATCCGGAAATATGTTTCATGCTGTTATTGTTGACCAGGCAATTATGGATATTCAAAATCCAATTCAATTTGCAAAGATGGTTCGATCTGATGAAATGATTTCGGATGTTTCTTTAATACTAATTAACTCGTCTGAGTCTATGTTAGAAGTAACCCAAAAAAACAGGTATTACTTATCGACAATAGATAAATTAACGGATATGAATGTATTATTTAATGCATTACACGCAGCACAATCAGATCATTTCAATATTGAAAGTGAAAAGGAGGTAAAAACCTTGGGTAAAAGTCTCCATATACTTATAGCTGAAGATAATCCTGTGAACCGACAAGTGTTACAACAAACGCTTTTAAAGAATGGGCACCAGGTCGAATTAGCTAACGACGGAGAAGAAGCTCTGGATTTAATTACAAGCATGTTTGAAACACTAGATCTGATTATTTTGGATATGAATATGCCTGGTAAATCTGGTCTTGAAGTCCTGCAGGCATTGAATTTCATGGACACGTCTTCTTCTATTCCTACAATCATTCTCTCAGCTGATGCAACTCCAAAAACGAGAGAGATATGTTTAAGCAACGGCGCAGTTAGTTATTTAACAAAGCCTATACAAAGACAAAACTTATTGAAAGTAATATCAGATCTGGATATACAAGATTCTGATAAAAAAGAAATCAACGAACCAAAAAATGGAGATCAGATTGATGAAAATATATTTTTACTGGTTCCAAGAGAAATAATAAATCACGATGTTTTAAGGGATCTTATTGAAATTGGTGGAGGCTTAAGTTTTCTTCGAGAAATTGCTAATAAATACGAATCTGATGGAATTAAATTGATTAAAGATTTAAATATCAGTCAAGAGGATGATTACCCTGCATTCCGGAGTACGATCCACACTCTCAAAGGTTCTTCCTATGAAATAGGGGCAACAGAAGTAGTGAATAAATGTCTCGAATGTGAAGCATTGAAATCACACGATATCGGGACTATTGATATTAGAAATTTAACCAATGAGCTGAAAGACTCGTTTTATAAAAGTATAAAGAATTTAAACGGTTTCACATCTCAATTTCAGAATAATTAATGCATTAAGTTACTTTGATTTCACTTTACTGCCATGTGAAGCAAAATACAGCAAAGCAATAATTGATTGATCGAAAACATGTTTTAAATTTTCACTAAAATCATCATAGGTTGACAGCATAAAATCTTTTTTCTCCATGTCCAATCCTATTTGGCAAAGTTTCTCCAGTTCTAAAGCACCAAATTCCGCTGCCATCGTCTTTAATGCGAGTAGGCTTTCTTGTATTTTGGAGTAATCTAATTCATTATTCATAGTAATTGTAAGAAGAATATTATTGCCATCAGAAATAAAATTCTCTATTAAATCTTGTTTAAAATTATCTCTTTTATCCAAATTTGATAACAATGAAAAGGTGTCGATGTCAATAAAGTCTGAATAATTTATTTCCCCATCTACAACTTTATTTACCATTAATTCTGAAAAATTAACCTTCTCTATCAGATAAGCAGTTGAATCAAGCAAACTTTCTACTATCTTATTTTGTTCACTGTTTAAATTCGTTTTTTTCAGCAACTCAACCATCCCTTTAATTCCAACAAGGGATGTGGTTAATTCTTGTGCTGATTCTTTAGGATTTATATTTTCCACTTCCACCCATCCATATAATTAATTTCTATTTAATAGCTGCCTTAATCTCAGGCCAGCAATCTATAAATGAATCTACGCATTTTGGATCAAACTGACTGCCTGATAGCTCTTTTATGTAATTTAAGGCACTTTCTTTCGACCATGCTTTTCTATAAGGTTTATTTGAAATCAATGCCATGAAAACATCTACCACGGCAACTAATCTAGCTATTACAGGAATATCTTTTCCACTGATACTATTAGGGTACCCATTTCCATCAAAATGTTCATGATGATTTAAGGCGAGTATTTGAGCCATTTGTATATATCTAGAATTGCTTTTATTTAACAGTTCATTACCAATTATAGTGTGATTTCGTATTAATTTTAGTTCTTGGGAATCAAGTTTTCCTTCTTTTAGTAAGATATTATCTGAAATTGAAATATTACCAATATTATATAACTGGGCCGCATACTCAATGTCATTACAGACTTCTTCAGGGAGCCCTATATTGGTAGCGATTATCTTTGCTAATATACCCGTTATTTCTAAACTATCCCCTCCCCTATTCACCCTGTAAACAGATAATTTACCCAACAGCACCAAAGCATCTTTTTCATTTAACTCAACTTGGCTAACAGTAACACCTACTTGTCTGGCCAACCAATCAGCCCGATCTTTGATAATAGTTTGTTGTTCCTGTATTTTTAATAGATTCTTGCAGTTAGTAGTGCATTCAATCTGATCAATGGGCCTGGTTAGAAACGCGTTAACTCCTGCGCTTAAAGCTTCATAACGAACACTTTTGTCGCTTACTACAGTTATCATCATAACAGGTACATTAGAACCATTTTTTAATGTTCTTAGGGCAGCCGTAAAATTTAAATCACATATTTGATTGCTACATCGTCATTTTAAAAACGGATAATTTTACTTCTTTCATATGCTAGTTGCATAAAACCCTTATAGACAATCTATTTCAGGTAGTTTAAACACTTGACTGAATTTTGTTTATAATGATAGAGTGATAACTATTATTAATTTATAGTTATCACTCTATCATTATGAGAGCAGCTACCTTCAGCAATAACCCACTAAAAATACTATTAAAACGGGACAAAGTCGCAACGATGGATGATTTAAAATCAGCCTTGGATACCCACGCTCCCATTACTGTATACCGCAAATTAAGTGAGTTGGGATATCTGACCAGTTACACGCATGGCAGCCGGTACTACACTCTTGAAAGCATTCCACACTTTAATGAACAGGGACTTTGGTCATACCAGTCAATCGGCTTTTCCATTCATGGAACATTATTGAAAACATTGGTGTATTTTATAGACAGTGCAGACGATGGGTTTTTTAGTGAAGAACTCGAGAGCTTGTTACAGGTGAATGTCAAACCATCACTACTCAAGCTTTTCAAACAAGGCAACGTCACCCGTAAAAAACACCTGGGTCGTTATCTGTACTGTGCTGCAGAATCCTCCAGGAAAAAGCAACAAATCGCCAGCCGTCAGGCTAATAATGCAAGCCAGGGAACCCGTGGCATTGTCATGGGCAGTGATTGGGTGTCTGATGAAATCAAGGCTGCCATTATTATATTTGTAAGCCTGTTAGATGAGAAACAGCGGCGACTTTTTGCAGGGCTTGAATCATTGCAATTTGGCCATGGAGGAGATAGCTGGATAGCTAAGTTGTTGAACCTTGACCCGCATACGGTTTCTAAGGGACGTCGGCAATTACTGGAACGAGACATTCATTTACCAGGCATGCGAGCATCAGGAGCAGGACGGCCCAAGGTAAAAAAAAACACCTGAGATAATCTTTGCCATTGAGCAAATACTTGAACATGATACTGCTGGCGATCCGATCAGTGGTTTAAAATGGAGCAGGCGTACCACACAGAAGATAGCAGAAGAACTGCGTGGCATTGGTATTGAAGTCAGTCCCAGTACCATATCCCACCTGCTAAAAGAGATGGGCTTTTCCTTAAAGGTCAATCGTAAATCGATTGCTCATGCCAACTCACCGGATCGGAATGAGCAGTTTGAATATATCGCAGCCATGCGGGAAGCCTTTGTACAGCAAGGTAGACCCATCATCAGCGTTGATACAAAAAAGAAAGAACAGGTTGGACCATTTAAAAATGCCGGAGCCTGCTGGGTGAAAGAATCTCTACAAGTCAATGATCATGATTTCCATTCACTTTCTGAAGGCATCGCCATTCCTTATGGTATTTATGAACCGACGACTAATCGTGGGAATGTATTTGTGGGTACATCCCACGACACGCCAGAATTTGCAGCCAGCTCAATAGCCAAATGGTGGAAGCGGTGCAGCAGGGATTATGATAATCCAGAAAAATTGCTTATATTGGCAGATGGCGGTGGTTCCAACAGTTCCCGGTCCCATGCCTGGAAAGCGTTTGTCCAAACCTGTATCGCGGACTGTTTCCAAATACCGGTGACGGTTTGTCATTACCCTCCAGGTACATCCAAATGGAATCCGATTGAACATCGACTTTTTAGTGAAATCAGCAAAAACTGGCAGGGTAAGCCATTGGACAGTTATGAGACTATTATCAACTATATCAAAACGACAACAACCAAAACAGGACTGGAAGTAAAAGCTTCGTTGGTAAAAAAACAATATATGAAAGGTATTAAGATTTCGAAAGATGAATTTGTACGATTGGCTATCAATAAACATCCAAAGTTACCCCAGTGGAATTACACTATCGAACCTCGTTAAATGTGATTTAATTTTTACGGCTGCCCTTAGTAACTACAAAATCAGACGATTTAAAATAATTTAAAGAATTTTTAACTTTACTTGGAGGAATAAATACTATGTCTATATTTCTCCAATCAGCCTCCATACCGACTGGGTATTTAAGTATAGAGA
>Ga0233437_1006160_pt1 | contig 12469 bp, 11 predicted proteins | sample SI_122_August201_FD_182714 | JGI IMG/M metagenome (GOLD analysis project Ga0233437, IMG submission 182714) | Seawater microbial communities from Saanich Inlet, British Columbia, Canada - SI_122_August2016_200_MG | ecosystem: Environmental > Aquatic > Marine > Inlet | place: Canada: British... | reverse complement strand
ACGTATACCGAAATGGTAAGCGCAAAGGGGCTAAAATACGGTAACAAGAAAACCACGCAATTGATATCCCCCGCTGCAAACGAGGACTTTTTTGGCGTGCAGCTTTTTGCCAGCGATACCAATTCGCTGAAGCAGAGTATTGAAATGATTCAAACGATTCACGAAGGTGCGGTATCGGTGTTTGATATCAACATGGGCTGCCCTGCGGCAAAAGTGACCAACAACGGCGAAGGCAGCGCGCTTATGAAGGAGCCGAAAAAAGCGAGCGGGATAATCGCTGCTGCGGTCAAGGCGTCTAGTATTCCGGTGACGGTGAAGTTTCGAAAAGGGTGGGACGAAACGAGCGTGAACGCGGTGGAGTTTGCCAAGATGTGCGAAGAGTCTGGCTCTGCCGCAGTTGCGGTGCACGGGCGAACACGGGCGCAGTTTTACAGCGGGCATAGCGACAACGACATAATAGCGCAGGTGAAAAGCGCGGTCAGCATACCCGTGATCGGCAATGGCGATATATTTTGTGCGGGCGATGCGGTGAATATGTTCAACGAAACCGGGTGCGATGCCGTGATGGTGGCGCGCGGTGCACAGGGAAATCCGTTTATATTCCGCGAGATATTGCATTTGATGAAGACGGGCAGCGAGGCGCAGCCACCGACAAGTGCAGAAAAAGCGACAGCGATGTTGAGCCAAGCGAAATTAAGCGTTGTGGAAAAGGGCGAATATTTGGCGATGCGGCAAATGCGAAAGCACGCGTCGTGGTATCTAAAGGGTGTGCGCGGTGCAGCGCGGGCGCGGGATGAGGCTGTAAAAATGGAAACTTTCGACGATTTGGTGCAGTTGATAAGCAAAGTGTTCCCTGAGCTTGACGTGACAGAATTATTGAATAGTATTTCTATATAAGCACAAAAAATATGCAAAATGTGGTTGACGTACAGCACAAAATTGATTAAACTAGGTAGTACGTATTTATAGTGCGTGGAGGCATAGCTCAGTTGGTTAGAGTGCCCGCTTCACATGCGGGAGGTCGCCGGTTCAAGTCCAGCTGTCTCTACCAGCAACGTTCCGTTGCATCGTTTGTTCGCGAAGTTAATTCTTTGCTGACAATTTTTTTGCAACGTGGCGTTGCATCCTTACTCGTGAAGTCATCGTTGTGATTTGAAAGGGCTTGAAGCGATGTTTTGATCTTGTAAACTTTGCTCTTTAACTATGCGCGGCTATGCGATATAATAATAGCAATTAATAAAAAACGAGGAGATTTTATGGTTACTATAGAAATGCAGAGCGGAAAGAAAATTGAGATTGAGCTGTCGGAGCAGGCGCCTAACACCAGCGCAAACTTTAGAAGCCTTGCGGCGGACGGGTTTTATGACGGGCTGATTTTTCACCGTGTGATTAAAGGATTTATGATACAGGGCGGGTGCCCCAAAGGCAAAGGCACGGGCGGCCCGGGATATTCCATCAAGGGCGAGTTTTCTGCGAACGGGTTTGATAACAAGATAAAGCACACAAAGGGCGTGATTTCTATGGCGCGCTCGAGCGCGATGGACAGCGCAGGCAGCCAGTTCTTTATCATGCACGAGGATTCGTTTTTTCTTGACGGTCAGTATGCCGCGTTTGGCAAAGTGGTTTCGGGTCAGGATGTTGTGGACGAGATTGCGACCACGCAGACGGATACAGCCGACAGACCGAGCGAACCGCAGAAGATCAAAAACATCACGCTGAGCGATGACGAGGTTGTTGACAGCCCTGAAACAGTATAGAGGAATTATTTAAGACAAGCAGGCAAAACAGGAGCACGTAATCCTGCTTTGCCTGCTTTTTTTATTTGAAACCAAACATGTCCTTGCCGTTTTGCCAGAAAACTTTCTCGATGTCGTTGCGACTTAGTTCTGTGTTGATTGACGCTTGGCGAAACGCTTCGATTGTTTCATACATGAAGAACGAGAGCGCGTCCGCTTCGGGCGGGTCTACCTCTTTCATGTTTTTGTCGGCACGCACGTCGCCGTAGAGACCGCGCGGCACAACATTTTTGTATACGCCATCCTCTTCAATACGGCGCATTCGCATACGCGCTATCGGCAAGTCGCTGCCAAACATGATGCGCGAAGGACCGACGGCACGGATTAGCTGCTCGAACACCCAGCCGTTTGTGTTTGCGGCGAAATCGAACACCATGTTGTCGGTTTTGGAAAGTATATCGAGAGCGTCGCCGACGTCGCTGTTGCAGTACGCTCTGCCCACATGCGCGACGATTAGTTTGAGGTTTTTATACGTGTTCTCGATCTGCTGCAGCTGGGCAACGTTGACAGGGTCACGCAGGCGCGCGTCTCTGGAGATGTGCAGCATGACCGCGCAGCCGAGTTTATCGCAGACTGCCAGATGCTCGTGCGTCAGAAAGTCGAATATGCGGATTTGCGGCACGGGAATGTACAGCGGCGCGAAGGTGAGGTATACCTTGATGCCTTTGAAACCGCCGCCTTGAATTGCACTTTCCAAGTCGGTCGCGCTCATTTTGGGGTGGGCAAGCAACAGCGATGGAAAGCCTGTTTTTGCGACTACGTCCGATATGTATGTATTTGGCGCGGTCAAATCCACACCCTTTGTCGGCGTGCCGAACATCAGCGGCACGTATGTTTTACCCGGAAACATCAACTGCGCAGTTTCCATTAAATCTTCGATTGGGTTTTTGTCGGCAACAAGCGCCGGCCACGTTACGGTGCGAACTTCGCCCTTGCGCGGCGGCTGGGGCAGATATACGTGCGTATGTACATCAAAAATGCTGTCCGGTAGAAAATCCTCCAGTCTATCCTTGTAATATGTTTTATCGACTGCTTTGACTTCGAATAGTGACAAAATATCCACGCTCCTAAAAAATAGTTAGTCACAGAATAAGCGTATATGACCGTAAATATACTATCATTTTTTGGCGTCTATTTCAAAAGGTTTTTGCCAATGCAGCACAATATTATTTTATTAATAGGCAAATTTTGTGTTCACTTTCTTTGAGTAAGCTGGTAGAATGAGAGTACTATAATACTTATAATTTGAGGTGGAGACGATGAGTGACAAACCCGTACTAATTACGATGATAAAGAAGAGTTTGGATGATATTATCGACGTGCCGTTTGCGGATGGGTATACAATGCGCAGATATGCAAAGGGCGACAGGGATATGTGGATTGCGCTGTATGACAGGCTGGACGAGTACTATCACGTGACGCCGAAGGATTTTGACGAAAGCTATGGAGACGACCGCGATGAAATCGGCAAGTACGTGTACTTTTTGATGCACGAGGGTAAAGAAATTGGCACCGTTGCCAACTGGCCGGAGCCGGATATGAACGGGCAGAAAACGGGACGCGTGCATTGGCTTGGCGTGGAGGACGGGCACAGAGGCAAGCACCTAGGGGCCGCAATGCTCTCTTTTATATTGCAGGATATGAAGCAGCAGGGATGCACACAATCTATACTTGGGACGATGAACAGACGGGTTGCTGCGCTGAATCTATATTTTAAGTTTGGGTTTGAAGCGATCGTGTATACCGACCAGTGGAGCGCGATTGATGACCAAAGCGAAGCTTGGAGCGCGCTAAAAGACACGATGCCAAAAGAATATCAAGGAATGATAAACATTTAGTTGTTGTCAGATAGTTTTTCTTCTTTTCTTTGATTCCTGAATTTACGGAACAAGTTGAAGTATGCGTACTGAAAAAGTGCTACTATCATAATGAACAGCGCAAAACTTAGGAATATTGAGGGCCAGTTGAGGAAGGGTGGCGGAGGCCAAAATGCGTCGATCTGTTTATAGAAGAACGCGAAGCCCATCGCCGTGTTGAGAATAACAGTAGCGATTTTACCAAATGCGTTTGATGGTGTGACGATTTTACGATAGTACAGGAAAACGCCGCCGCCAATCATCAACGCCTCTTTGATTAGAAGTATGATGAGTATGAACGCAGGCACAACGCCGATTGAAACAAACGCGACAATCACAAACACCGCCATAAGCTTGTCGGCAAGCGGGTCGAGCAGTATGCCCTCTTCGGTTATCATGTTGAATTTTCGCGCAATAATACCATCGAGCAGGTCGGTCGCACACGCAACAACGTATGTTGCGAACGCAGCCATCGTTAGCCCGTAAAATATGAGTATTACTGTAACGGGCACAAGTGCAGACCTGAATAATGTTAGCACGTTGGGAACGTTTAAAGAGATTCTGTTCAAATGTATACTCCAGTTGTTATTAGTTGCTTCAAGCACGTTTATACGCCTTTAATGTATTATACCAAAAAAACTCACGTTTTGCACATATTTATTAGCAAAAAGTTTAAGATTTTTGTGCGTTAGCAAAAAATTATTTAGTAAAGTGTTTTTATGCACCGGTCTGTTTTTAATGCCTATAAACAATTTCATATATAAAAGCACACCGAAAGCGATTGTTGCCTTCGGTGTGCTTGAATGCCGTTATGTGTGTCTGCCAGCTCTGTTTAGCTGATTGGTTTAGCTGTTGCCAGCAGATATTTTTCTGCTTCGGCTGACCAAAATCCGCCGTTTGCTTTTGTGATTTTCGCAAGCTCAGAATACATCGCGTCATCCTTGCCGAGTGCTTCAAAGTCGTCGATTGCGACGAGAGGCATGGAGATGTGCGTGTAGATTAACTTCTTGCCGCCCGGAATGTTCGGGAGGTTCAGCGTTGCTTCGATTGCGCTGTCAAGACCGCCGATGTGCGTGATCATCGATGTTGGCTTGATGATGCCGTTCGCCATCATGTCGAGAGACTCGCGCATGTCGTTGTTGTTACCGCCGGATGTGCCTACGATGTGCGTGAAGCTGTAGTGCACGTTGTAGAAGTTAAGGCTTGCGCTAAAGTTTTGGTCAGACGGGCCTGCGAAGAAGTTGAGGCAGCCGTCTTTGCCGAGCAGCGAGTCGCCTTGCTCTATTACAGGCTTTACAGGTGCCATGACGAGCACGTCGTTGTAGCCTTCGCCATCTGTCAGTGCCATGATCTCGTCTAGCTTGCTTGGGTCTGATGTGTTGTAATAGTGCAGCTCTACGCCGTTTTTGGCAGCGTCTTCTACCGTGTATATCTTTGCGGCACGAGCAAGGCGCTCTTCGTCGATGTCTGTGACAACAAGAAGCCTTGGGCGTCGCTCGCAGTTGAGCGCATAGTCTATGGAACCCAGCCCCATTGGACCGACGCCTGCGAGTATCGCCATTGTGCCGCCCTCAACGATTCCCATGTCATGCACATATTCGCCCTGGCGCGTGTGATAGAACGCGTGGAACGTGCCTACGATACAGCTCATTGGCTCTGCAAGCGAACCGTAGAAGAATACATCGGAGTCGTACTTTAGCAGGCAGTCCATTTCCATCGCTTCGTTCGGGATGACAATATACGTAGCGTCTCCGCCGGCAAGCGGATATGAGTATCCGGGTGCGTTTTGGCTGCCTTTGTAGTTGAACGCAGGTTGAATTGAAAAGTTTTCGCCCGCTGCGAACTTGTCTTTCCACTTGCTGCCCACATCGACAATTGTTCCGCAGAATTCGTGACCGAGAATTGTCGGGTTTGTTGCAGCGTCGTCAGGCACGCGCTTGTGATCGCTGCCCTGCACCGCCGCTTTGTAGCTTGACATACACAGGCTGTCAGAAACTACTTTTGCCAAAATCTCATCGTCCTTGATTGCAGGAAGTTCGAACTCTTCCAGCCTCAAATCTTTCTTTCCGTAAATCCTTACTGCTTTTGTTTTCATGTTATTAACCTTTCCTTTCTTGCACTAGGCACAAACCTTTTATTTAACTTCATGCGATACACGAAGTTTCCTCAAATGTATTAAGCTTTAAGCTTCCTCCATTTTTATACGATAGTTAAAATCGTTTGTTCTTTTATTATATTAGCCACATCAGCGCCAATTCGGCTGTCTGTGATAAGCTCGTCAATTTCACTCCATTTTGCAAACTCGACTACAGCTTGCTTGTTGGATTTGCTGGCGTCCCCTAGAACGATTACTTTGTTGCCCGATTCTATCATTGCGGACTTTATCGCCGCTTCGGAAAAGCCTTCGACACATGGGCCGGTTCGACCTTCAAAACCGCTGGTTCCGAGAATCGCGAGGTCTACCTTGATTTCACGCAGGTTGCGCAGCGCCCAGTTGCCGACAATTGCGTTGCTGTTGGAGCGGATTTTTCCGCCGAGGATGTATGTTGTGATTCCGTATTCGTCGAGCACCTGCGCCGCTTTTACGCCGTTGGTGAATACTGTGATGTCGCGCCGGATCGCAAGCGCTTTTGCTAGCGCGTATACCGTTGAGCCCGCGTCGAGTATCAGCGACATGCCGCTTTCGATGCGAGAAAGTGCTTCGTTGGCGATGCGCGTTTTTTCCTCAAGATGAGTGACCGATTTTAGCTTGAAGCTGGGTTCAAACGCGCCGCTGAGTGCAACAGCACCGCCGTATTCCTTTTTTGCTATACCGTTTTCTTCGAGATAGATGAGGTCTTTGCGGATGGTTTCTGACGACACGTCAAAGAAGCTCGACAAGTCGGAAACTTTGATGCTTCCGTCTGCGATAAGCCGCTTTTTTATGTAGTTACGTCGCTCTTGCATCAAATGATTGCTCAAAATGTGCTCCCAATCGTTATTTGTTGTCAGAAACCAACCAAATCCAACCAAATGCAATTATATAATTGTTTTTAGTTTGAGTCAAGCAAAATAAGCGTAAATAACAATAAAGTACTATGCAAAATCGAATTTTGTTATATAATAATAGCGGATAAAAAAATAAGGCGCTTTTATAAGCGTTGAGATAAGAGGACACAGACATGCAGTATAAAACAGATTTGGAAATTGCCCAGGCGGCAAAAGCAACGAACATCGGCGAAATTGCGCAATCCCTTGGCATTAGTGAGAACGAGCTTGCTCCGCACGGATATGACAAAGCGAAGGTTTCGCTGTCAATATTGGAGCGGCTTAGCAGCAAGCGAAACGGTAAGCTGATACTTGTGTCTGCGCTGAACCCGACACCTGCGGGCGAAGGGAAAACGACGGTGTCTATCGGGCTGGCCGACGCGTTGAAGAAGTGCGACCAAAACGTTTGCCTGACTTTGCGTGAGCCGTCACTTGGGCCTGTGTTTGGCATCAAGGGCGGGGCAGCCGGCGGTGGGTATGCGCAGGTGATTCCAATGGAGGATATCAATCTGCATTTTACCGGGGACATGCACGCGATTACGTCTGCCAACAATCTGTTGTGCGCGATGCTGGACAACCATATACAGCACGGAAATGCGCTGGGGATTGATCCGCGGCAGATTTTGTTTAAGCGGTGCATGGACATGAACGACAGGCAGCTGCGAAACATTACCTGCGGGCTGGGCGGACGGCTTAGCGGCACACCGCGCGAGGACGGGTTTGATATCACCGCTGCGTCCGAAGTAATGGCGATATTGTGTCTGGCGACCGATTTGCACGACCTAAAGGAACGATTGTCCCGAATCATTGTCGGGTATACATACGAGAACACGCCTGTTACTGCAAAGGATTTGAAAGCGCAGGGTGCGATGGCCGCGCTGTTAAAAGACGCTATTAAGCCAAACCTTGTGCAGACGCTGGAGCAAACACCATGCCTGATGCACGGCGGTCCGTTTGCCAACATTGCGCACGGCTGCAACAGCTATATCGCGACCAACTTGGCGCTGCACTTGTCCGACTATGTGGTAACGGAAGCAGGCTTTGGCGCGGATCTTGGCGCGCAGAAGTTCCTCGATATCAAGTGCAGGCAGACCGGGCTTTGGCCGGATGCGGTCGTGCTTGTCGTGACCGTGCGTGCTCTCAAGTTCCACGGCGGCAAAGCCAAAAATGATTTGGTCGCGCCGGATATTGAAGCGGTGGAGCGCGGTATCCAAAACGTATATAAGCATATTGATAACTTGAAGGACTTTTATGGGTTGCCGACAGTGGTCGCCATCAACAAGTTTCATACTGACACCGATGAGGAAATTGCGCTCGTCAAAACGCTGTGCGAGACAAAGGGCGTGAAGGCCGCGCTTACGGAAGTTTGGGAAAAAGGCGGCGAAGGCGGAGTCGAGCTGGCAAAAGAAGTGATACGGATTGCGCAGCCAAGCAAGCCGGTGCATCCGTATGAGTTAGAAGACGAAATTGAAGTTAAAATAGAGAAACAGGCGATTGCCATTTATGGTGCGTGCGAGGTTGGACTGGATACCAAGGCTCTCAAAAGCATTAAAGCATTGAAAAAGCACGGGTATGGCAAGCTGCCAATTTGTATCGCGAAGACGCAATATTCGTTGTCGCATGACGCTACGCTGATCGGCGCGCCAAAAGACTTTTGTCTTACGGTGAGGGACGTGAAGCTGTCTGCCGGTGCCGGGTTTATCGTTGTTCTTGCCGGTAGTATCATGACCATGCCGGGGCTGCCTACTGTGCCTTCGGCAGAGGCGATTACTATTGACGATAAGGGGCAGATTGACGGGTTGTTTTAGGAGGCGTCGTTTAGGGCGTTGCCCTAAAAACCCACAAGCTTTTTGGAAAAAGCTTGACCAAAAATTTGTTAGGCTTACTGCGTAAGCCTTTGGAAAATTATATAAGAAAAGAGAGTAGTCGATATCTGTTGACTCTCTCTTTTTTGTGTGCTGAGGGTAGCTGTTTAGGGCTTGCCCTAAAACCCACAAGCTTTTTGAAAAAAGCTTGAGCAAAAACTTGCCCGGTTTACTGCGTAAGCCTTGGGGAAGTAATGCACATGTGTGTATGCCTCCATTTTCGGTTGGTAATGATTTCGGTGCTTTATATCGGTATACACTTATGCAAGTTTTCTATTTCTGCGGTGACATGTTCTCGACGCGCTTATCAATTTATACATATGTGTACATTGATAAGGATCTCCCTCATGCTGTTTTTATTGAACTAGCCGTCAAGCTGCAGCTCGCCGTCCTGCTTTTTGAATAGCTTGTACATCAGGATGACGTACAGCACGCTGGCGAGAGCTATGATGAGCAAAAACGCTTCGGACAGGTAGATATTGACGTACTGCGCAAGGCTGACCGCTATAAAATTGACGGCGCTGTGTATGAGTATCGCCAGAAACGTGAAGCCTATTTTTCTCTTGCGAACGCCGTGCAGCACCATGACCGACAGCGCGATGTGCAGGCATATGGCGAAGATGCGCTCAATGCCGCCAAGCAGGAAGTGGAAGGACGGTGTGTTTACCATCAAGTCGATCGTGGGTTGGATTAGCTCAGCCTCCATGCCCGGCAGAGATGCGAGTAAGCCATTGTTAATCATAATGCCCACAACGATATTGGAAAAGAACGAAAGACCGATGAGCAACACCGCCTCGATGCCGCCATGACCGATGCCGTAAGCGATGCCGTGGCGAAACTCGTGCTTTCTTTTCAGCATAACTTTGAACGCAAAGAGTCTGCCGAACTCTTCGACCAGACCTGCCGTTAGTGAGGTAAGACCAATGTAGAGCAGCATGTTGTTTGCTATAAACGTTTGGCCAACCTCGGTCAAACCAAACAATTGCAGTAAAATTATTCGAAATCCGATTTGCACGACGAAGAACACAATCATGCCACATAGCACGGCCCAAAACCCGGGTTTGAATTTCTTCATCACCCAAACGGCGAGCAAAATCGGAACGCCTATCGAGATGATTAATGCTATTGCCATGAATACAAACGATAATGCCGGTACCATATAAGTCCTCCTATACAATATGCTTGTCTGATATGCTGTCTGCCTACATAAAGTCGCTGCTTCTTGACAGCTCTTCGTAGGCGTCGTTGCAAACGCTGATCCACTCGCCCGCTTTTACGCCTCTGCAGGCAGCTTCGGTAGCATATACGAGAAGCTGCTTTCTTAGATCGTCCAAATAGACGCTGTCGGCGGCAAACTTGCTTTGCGGATTGACAACCGCGCCTTTATTGCGGTGAACCGACAAAAAGCCCTTGTCCTTTAGCAGGGTGTATGCTTTGGCAACCGTGTGCATGTTGACTTCCAGCTCGTCTGCCAGAGTTCGCACCGACGGCAGTTGTGTGCCGGGGGTAAGCTCCTGCTTTGCAATGCCGCGAATGATGTTTTCCATTAGCTGTTGATAGATTGGAGTGTCGCTGGTCATGTCGATTTTAGTAAACATATCTGCATTTCTCCTTTATTATATATGTTATATATGTTATATTACATGCCAGGATTTGTCAAGGAAAAATAATGCAAAAAAGACGGCTTTTTGTGCCGTCCTTTTGATCTATTATATTGATCACATATGAAGAAAATTTTCTCTAGTAAAATTTTCCTCTCGATCACTAATGAATTAGTGATCGATTCACTTTTAAAATACGCTCCTGTTAAGGGGTGTCGCGCTCTGCTGACAGCGATTTAGGGCGTTGCCCTAAAAACCCACATGCTTTTTGAAAAAAGCTTGACCAAAAACTTTCATACCACCTGCTACTTGTTTTTCGCTATGCTGGCTTTCAGTCTATTCAGCGTTTCTTCTTTGCCAAGCAGACACGCTGCCTCGACTGCTCCGCCGGGCGTCACCTGTGTGCCTGTGATTGCGACACGCAGCGGCCAAAGGAGCTGACCGTTTTTGATTTCCAGCTTTTCAACCAACCCCATCAACGCTTCTTTCAATGGCTCCATCGAGTAGTCCTCGTGCGCGGTTAGCAGGCTAAGCGCCTCTTTTAAAACCGGCAACGATGTTTGCGCGTCCGTTTTCATGCGCTTGTGAAAGTACATCTGCTGGCTGAACTCCGGCATTTTGGAGAGGAACGCGAGCTTAACCGGAATCTCTGTCAGTGTTTCGAGCCGCGGCTGCATAATCTGCGTGATTAGCTTGAGGTCGAACGCGTCGGCGCCGCACTCTTTAAAATATGGCATTGCGGTTGCAATGAAGTCCGCTTCACTTAGCGCGCGGATGTATTGTGCGTTCATCCACGTTAATTTGTCGGTGTCGAATATGGCGGGCGATTTGCTAAGTCCGCTTATGCTGAACGCCTTCGTCAAACCTTCCAGCGTGAAAATCTCTTGGTCTGTGCCGGGACTCCAACCGAGGAGCGCGATGTAGTTAAGCAGCGCTTCCTTGAGATAGCCCTTTTTTATGAAGTCATCGAACGACGCGTCGCCGTGACGCTTGCTCAGCTTGCGCTGTTTGTCCTTCATGACGACCGGCAAATGGATGTAGCGCGGGAGAGTCCAACCGAACGCTCGGTATAGGTGGTTGTATTTTGGCGTAGAGCTTAAGTATTCGACACCGCGAATGACGTGCGTTATGCCCATTAGATGATCGTCTACCACGTTGGCTAGGTTGTACGTTGGCATGCCATCGGTTTTGAGCAGCACGTTGTCATCTAGATCGCTGTTGGGCACGGTGATGTCACCAAAAACCGCGTCGCTGTATGTTGTATCGCCGTCCTTCGGTATATTTTGGCGTACGACAAACGTTTCGCCTGCGGTAAGTTTATCTTGTATGTCTTGCTCAGATAAACCAAGACAGTGCATATCGTATGTGTAATTGCGCCCCGACTTCTCGGCTTTTCGTCGCTCGTCCGCCAAGCGCTCTTTGGTGCAAAAGCACCGATATGCCGCTCTTGAATCAATCAGTGTCTGCGCGTGGTCTGCGTAAATCTGCTTGCGCTCGCTTTGGATGTATGGACCGAAGTCTCCCCCGACGTCCGGGCCTTCGTCGTAAGTTAAGCCCGTCGCGCGTAAAGTCGAGTAGATGACTTGCTTGGCGCCTTCCACCTCTCTGCCTTGGTCGGTGTCTTCTACGCGAAGTACAAAAACTCCGTCGTTTTGCTTTGCATACAGCCATGCGTACAGCGCGGTCCGCAGACCCCCGATGTGCAGAAACCCAGTCGGGCTGGGGGCAAATCTCGTTCTAACTTGTTTCATATTTAACTTCCTTTTCCTTTGCTTTGTCTAGTTTTGTGTTGCGTATGTATAGCGCGATGTCGATTAGTATCATGGTCATGTTTAGTATGTAGAGCACAATCACGATATCAAAACGCACGAGCGATTTGTGCAGTATCCCTGACGTATATGCTAAAAAGATTAGTATCAGAAACAGCAGGCTTTTTCCCTTTGCGCTGCGCGCTCTTATTGAGCGAACGATAGACACCGGCCACGAAATGCCGAAGCACACGAGCATGGCAGCTTCAAATATGCTAAACTCCATGCGCGACCGCCTTCTCATACTTGTTTTTGATGTAGAAGAACACAATTGTGTCAATTGCAACGAGCACCAAGTTTAGGATATATACCGCCAGCACCCAATCGAGGTTATATATACACTTGTGTACAATACCAAATGTGTAACCCAGCAATATAACGCAAGAGAAAAACACGGTTTTGCCTTTGGTGCTTTTATTCCTGATCATACGCGCGATGGATATCGGCCACGCGAGGGCTATAAACAGGAAAAACAGCAGTTCAAATATGCTCAAAGTTATTGTTACCTCGTTTACG